>Ga0255338_1001892_pt1 | contig 35332 bp, 37 predicted proteins | sample MeOH1_35cm_T4_19_FD_203715 | JGI IMG/M metagenome (GOLD analysis project Ga0255338, IMG submission 203715) | Sandy soil microbial communities from University of British Columbia, Vancouver, Canada - MeOH1_35cm_T4_195 | ecosystem: Engineered > Artificial ecosystem > Sand microcosm > Unclassified ...
TATTCTCGCCGCGATAGATGGCGCCGATTTCCGGCACGCCCGCGACTTCCTCGGCAAAGCGCACGCAGCGGGTGCACTGGATGCAGCGGGTCATGACCGTCTTGACGATCGGACCCATATATTTTTCGGTAACGGCGCGCTTATTCTCGTCGAAGCGGCTTGTGCCCTTGCCATAAGCGACCGACTGGTCCTGAAGGTCGCATTCGCCGCCCTGGTCGCAGATCGGGCAGTCGAGCGGGTGGTTGATGAGCAGGAACTCCATCACCCCTTCGCGCGCCTTCTTGACCATTTCGGTCTGCGTGAAGATTTCCTGGTTCTCGGCGGCCGGCAACGCGCAGCTCGCCTGCGGCTTGGGCGGTCCAGGCTTCACCTCGACCAGACACATGCGGCAATTGCCCGCGATGCTGAGGCGTTCATGATAGCAGAAACGCGGGATTTCCTTCCCCGCCAGCTCGCAGGCCTGGAGGACAGTGGCGCCCGCCGGGACTTCGAGTTCTACGCCATCTACTTTGACCTTCGGCATGGTTACTCCGCTGCCTCCATGACGGGGGCGCTACCCTTGTTTTCGTTGATCCGGCGCTCGATCTCAGGCCGGAAATGCCGGATCAGCCCCTGGATCGGCCAGGCCGCCGCGTCGCCGAGCGCGCAGATGGTGTGGCCCTCGACCTGCTTGGTCACCTGCTGGAGCATGTCGATTTCGCTCAAATCAGCATCGCCCGAGCGCAGACGCTCCATCACCCGCCACATCCAGCCGGTGCCTTCGCGGCAGGGCGTGCACTGGCCGCAGCTCTCATGCTTGTAGAAATAGGAGAGACGCGAAATGGCGCGGACGATGTCGGTCGACTTGTCCATGACGATCACGGCGGCGGTGCCGAGGCCCGACCCGAGCGCGCGGAGGCCGTCAAAGTCCATCGGCGCGTCCATGATCTGCGCGGCGGGGACCAGCGGAACCGAGGAACCACCCGGGATCACCGCCAGCAGATTGTCCCAGCCGCCGCGAATGCCGCCGCAATGCCGGTCGATCAGCTCCTTGAAGCTGATGCCCATCGATTCCTCGACGACGCACGGCTTGTTCACATGGCCGCTGATCTGAAACAGCTTGGTGCCCTTGTTATTCTCCCGCCCAAAGCTGGAGAACCACTCGGACCCACGACGCAGGATCGTCGGCGCGACAGCGATGGACTCGACATTGTTGACCGTCGTCGGGCAACCATAGAGACCCGCGCCCGCCGGGAAAGGCGGCTTCAGGCGCGGCTGGCCCTTCTTGCCTTCCAGGCTTTCGATCTGCGCGGTTTCCTCGCCGCAGATATAGGCACCGGCGCCGCGATGGACGAAGACGTCGAAATCATAGCCGGAACCGCATGCATTCTTGCCGAGGAAACCCTTTTCATAGGCCTGCTCGACAGCAGCGAAGAGCACCTTCGCCTCATAGATGAACTCGCCGCGAATATAGATATAGGCGGCGCGTGCGCGCATCGCGAAACCGGCGATCAGCGCGCCCTCGATAAGCTTGTGCGGATCGTGGCGGATGATCTCGCGATCCTTGCACGAACCCGGCTCGGATTCGTCGGCGTTGATGACCAGAAAGCTCGGACGGCCATCCTTGCTTTCCTTGGGCATGAAGCTCCATTTCATGCCGGTCGGGAAGCCCGCGCCGCCACGGCCGCGCAGGCCGGACGCCTTGATGCGTTCGATGATATTGTCCTGGCCGATTTCCAGCAGAGCCTTGGTGTTATCCCAATCGCCGCGCTTCATCGCCGCGTCGATGCCCCAGTCCTGGAAGCCATAGACGTTGGTGAAGATGCGATCCTGGTCGCGCAGAGGCGCAATCACGTCGCTCATGCCCACTCACTCCGATAGTCGTGATTGTCGCTGACCATCTCCTTGAGCGTGGTCGGGCCGCCTTCGGGGCAGCTCGTCTGACGCTCGATCTGCGGCCCGATCTTGGGGCTTTTGCCAGCGGCGAGATCGTCGAGGATCGCGCTCATGCTGTCATAGGTCAGGTCTTCGAAGTTATCGTCGTTGATCTGGACCATCGGCGCGTTGGCGCAGGCGCCCAGGCATTCGACCTCGGTCAGCGTGAACAGGCCGTCCGGCGTAGTGCCGCCCTTCACCAGCCCCTTGTTCTTGCAGGCCGAAAACACGTCGTCCGACCCGCGCAACATGCAGGGCGTCGTGCCGCAGACCTGCACATGGTAGCGGCCCACCGGCGCGAGATTGTACATGGTGTAGAAGGTCGCGACCTCGTAAACTCGCATATAGGGCATTTCGAGCTGGTCAGCGATATATTCCATCACCGGCACGGGCAGCCAGCCATTGGTCTGCGTTTCCGCTCCCACCTGACGCTGGGCCAGATCGAGCAGCGGCATCACCGCCGATTGCTGACGGCCGGCGGGATAGCGGGCGATCACCTTCTTCGCCTGTTCGGCATTTTCCGCCGTCCACGCGAACGCGCCCCAGCGCGCGCGGGTTTCGGCCTCGTCCGGGATATGAACTGCGTCAGCCATTAGCGGTCACATTCTCCAAACACGATGTCCATGGCGCCCAGGACAGCGGTTGTGTCGGCCAGCATGTGGCCCTTCATCATGAAATCCATTGCCTGAAGGTGCGAGAAGGCAGTCGGACGGATTTTGCAGCGATAGGGCTTGTTGGAGCCGTCCGCGACCAGATAGACGCCGAATTCACCCTTGGGGCTTTCGGTCGCCACATAGACCTCGCCCGCCGGGACATGGAAGCCTTCGGTATAGAGCTTGAAATGGTGGATCAGCGCTTCCATCGATCGCTTCATTTCCCCGCGCTTGGGCGGCGAAACCTTGCGGTCGAAGCTGGCGATCGGCCCTTCCGGCATTTCGTTGAGGCACTGCTTCATGATGCGCGCAGACTGGCGGACTTCCTCGACGCGGACCATGAAGCGGTCATAGCAGTCGAAATTGGTGCCGACCGGAACGTCGAATTCCATCCGGTCATAGACATCATAAGGCTGCGCCTTGCGGATATCCCAGGGGATGCCCGACCCGCGGATCATGGGCCCGGAAAAGCCCCATTTTAGCGCGTCTTCCTTGGACACCACGGCGATATCGACATTGCGCTGCTTGAAGATGCGGTTGTCGACCACCAGGCTCATCGCATCCTCGAACAATCTCGGAAGACGAGTATCGAGCCAGTCGGCAATGTCGGTCAGCAGCTTCAGCGGCACATCCTGATGCACGCCGCCTGGCCGGAAATAGGCCGAGTGCATGCGGGCGCCGGACGCGCGCTCGAAGAAGTTCAGGCAGTCCTCGCGAATTTCGAACAGCCACAGGTTCGGCGTCATCGCGCCGACGTCCATGACATGCGATCCGAGGTTCAGCATGTGGTTGCAGATGCGGGTCAATTCCGCGAAGAACACGCGCAGATATTGCGCGCGCAGCGGCACTTCCAGATTGAGCAGCTTCTCGATCGCCAACACATAGCTATGCTCCATGCCGAGCGGCGAACAATAGTCCAGCCGGTCGAAATAGGGCAGCGCCTGCATATAGGTCTTGTACTCGATCAGCTTCTCGGTGCCGCGATGCAGCAGGCCGACATGCGGATCGCAACGCTCGACGATTTCGCCCTCCAGTTCCATGACAAGACGCAGAACGCCGTGCGCCGCAGGGTGCTGCGGACCGAAGTTGATCGTATAATTCTGGATTTCCGTATCGCCGAGCGTCGGGTCCGCCGCGTCGGTCAGATGGTCCAGCTTTTCCAGATAATCGGACATCAGGCCTTGTCCTCGGACTTTTTGTTGGCCGCGCTGTCAGTCGGCTCCCCTGCCCCGCTGACCCCCGGCTTATCGGTCGTCTTGGGCGTCGGAGCGGCAGCGGGCCCGGCAGGCGCAGCGGCCTTCTCGTCACCCGGCAGCACATATTGCGCGCCTTCCCACGGACTCATGAAATCAAAGCTGCGGAAGTCCTGCGCCAGCTTCACCGGCTCATAGACCACGCGCTTGTCTTCCTCGGAATAGCGCAGCTCGACATAGCCGGTCAGCGGGAAGTCCTTGCGCTGCGGATGCCCCTTGAAGCCATAGTCGGTCAAGATGCGGCGCAGGTCCGCATTGCCCTCAAAAATGACGCCATACATGTCGAACACCTCACGCTCCAGCCAGCCGGCGACCGGCCAGATATGCGTGACGGTGGGAACGGGCCTATCCTCGTCGGTCGACACCTTGACGCGGACGCGGTGGTTCCGCGTGACGCTCAGCAGATGATAGCAGACCTCGAAACGATCCGGACGTTCCGGATAGTCGACGCCCGCCACTTCCATCAGCTGCTGGTACTGCGCCTTGTCCCGCAACAGCAGCATGGCATCGGCCAGCTTCCCACGCACGACGGTAAAGCTCAGCTCGTCCGCATGATCGACGGTCTCGATCAGCATCGACCCCAGCAGCCCGGCGATTTCCTGCGCGATCCCTTCCGGGTTCGCGATCTTGGGTGCAGAATGGCCCATATTAACGCTCAACCGTCCCGATCCGCCGGATTTTCCGCTGCAACTGCATCACGCCATAAAGCAGCGCCTCGGCAGTAGGGGGGCAACCGGGCACATAGATATCGACCGGCACGATGCGGTCGCAACCGCGCACGACCGAATAGCTGTAGTGATAATAGCCGCCGCCGTTGGCGCAGCTGCCCATCGAAATCACATATTTCGGGTTGGACATCTGGTCGTAAACCTTGCGCAACGCCGGAGCCATCTTGTTGCACAGGGTTCCCGCGACGATCATCACGTCGGACTGGCGCGGGGAGGCGCGCGGCGCGGCGCCGAAACGCTCCATGTCATAGCGCGGCATGTTGACGTGGATCATCTCCACCGCGCAGCAGGCAAGGCCGAAGGTCATCCACCACAACGATCCGGTGCGCGCCCACTGGAACAGTTCTTCGGTCGAGGTGACAAGGAAGCCCTTGTCGCTGACTTCGCTGTTCAGTCCGTTGAAGAAGTCCTGGTCGGGCTGTGTCCCAGCGGGCAGCAACGTGCCGGGCATGGGACGGTCAAGTTCTACTCCCAATCGAGCGCTCCCTTCTTCCACGCATAGACGAGGCCGAGCACCAGCTCCGCTATGAAGATCATCATTGTCGCCCAGCCGGCCCAGCCGATCTGATCGAGGCTGACCGCCCAGGGAAACAGGAACGCCGCCTCCAGATCGAAGATGATGAACAGGATGGCGACGAGGTAGAAACGCACGTCGAACTGGCTGCGCGGTTCTTCAAAGGCGGGAAAACCGCACTCATATTCGCTGAGCTTTGCCGGGTCGGGCTGATGAGAGCCGGTCAGGCGCCCCACGAGCATCGGCAGGAACACAAATGCGCTCGAAAGCAGCAAGGCGATCCCGAGAAAGATCAGGATCGGCAGATATTGGGCTAGATCGACCAACGGAATCCCCTGGGCGAAAATGATTTACGGGCGCGCTTTAGGCCCGCTGCATATGCGAAGCAAGGCCCGGAGGCATGAGAATGATTCGCAACAATTGCAGCAGGCCGATCACGTCTCCTAAATCGTGACTTCAACGCAGCGCGCCAGCCACCAGCTTATGCAATTTGCTGTGGATGGCGTCGTTGCCCGCAATGACTTCCTTGCGCTCGATCGCCTGGTCGCCGCCGCGAAAGTCCGAGACGAAGCCGCCCGCTTCGCGCACCATCAGCAGGCCCGCCGCGACATCCCAGGGCTGCAATCCGCTTTCCCAGAAGCCGTCATAACGGCCGGAGGCGACATGGGCGAGGTCGAGCGAGGCCGCGCCGAAGCGACGAATGCCCGCGACCGAAGGCGCCACAGCGCCGAAGATACGCGTCCACTGGGCAAAATCGCCATGGCCCATATATGGGATGCCGGTGGCGATCAGGCAGTCGCCCAGATCGCGCCGCGCCGACACGCGCAACCGCTGGTCGTGCCGCCAGGCGCCCCGGCTCTTTTCCGCCCAATAGCTTTCGTCGGTGACAGGCTGATAGATAAGGCCGGTCGTCACATCCCGCTTGCCGCCATAGAGCGGCTCCTCGACGGCGATCGAGATCGCGAAATGCGGAATGCCGTGGAGAAAATTGCTGGTGCCGTCGAGCGGATCGATGATCCAGCGCGGCTTGGCCGGATCGCCCGCAATCTCCCCGCCCTCCTCCAGCAGAAAGCCCCAATCGGGGCGCGCCTTCTGCAATTCCTCGACCAGGGTCTTTTCCGCCTGCTGATCGGCCTTGGACACGAAGTCCGCCGGCCCCTTGCGGGACACCTGCAGATGCTCGACCTCCCCAAAGTCGCGACGCAGCTTTGATCCGGCCTTGCGCGCGGCGCGTTCCATGACGGTCAAAAGGCCCGAGTGCGATACCATTTTTGTCTCCTCGCCTCCCGCAACAAGGAGGGTCGATCGAAGTCCGATCGAGGGGTGGGCATGCCGCTCCGGCGGCACTTTAAAAACGAAAGGGCGGGAAGCTCGCTTGCGCTCGCCGCCCACCCCGCCCCTCCCGCCTGCGGGAGGGGTGACTGATTATCAGTCCGCGCGCTTCACATATTCGCGTTCGTACACGTCGACGACGATGCGCGTGCCGGTGACGATGTGCGGCGGCACCATGACCCGCACGCCATTGTCGAGGATGGCGGGCTTGTAGCTGGCCGAAGCGGTCTGGCCCTTCACCACGGCGTCCGCCTCGACCACGGTCGCCTCGACCGTTTCGGGGAGTTGCACGGAAATCGGGCGCTCCTCATACATTTCCAGCATGACCATCATGCCGTCCTGGAGGAAGGCCGAAGCCTCGCCCACCAGATCCTGCGGCAGGTTGATCTGCTCATAGGTTTCCGTGTCCATGAAGACGAGCATGTCGCCCTCGGCATAGAGATACTGGAAATCCTTGGTATCGAGGCGGATGCGCTCGACCGTCTCGGCGGAACGGAAGCGGACATTATTCTTGCGTCCGTCGATCAGATTCTTGAGTTCCACCTGCATATAGGCGCCGCCCTTGCCGGGCTGCGTGTGCTGGATCTTCACGGCGCGCCACAGGCTGCCGTCATATTCGATATTGTTGCCGGGACGAATCTCGACGCCGCTGATCTTCATGGGAAGAGCCTGCCTATATGTCTGAAGGTGAAAAGAGCCGGCCTGTTGAGGCTGGCCGCGCCCTTACATCGGGAAGGGCCGAAGGGCAAGAGGGACCAGCCTAACGCGGTCTCGCCAGCAAGGGATAGGGATTGACCGCCCGCCCGCCATGCCATGGCTCGCCCGCGCCCATCTCATGCACGGCAAAGTGAAGGTGCGGCGCCGATGGATCGGCATTGCCGCTGCTGCCGACGCTGCCGATCCGCTGCCCGCGCCGAAGCGCCTGCCCTTCCCGCAGACCCGGCGCATAGGCATCCAGATGCGCATAATAATAGATGCGCCGTCCGTCGGACGAACGCTCATAAAGGGTTCGCCCGCCCTCCTCGCTCCAGAACAGCTTTTCGATCCGTCCTTCCGTCGCCGCCAGTACCGCCCTGCCCCGCGCCGCCATGATGTCGATCGCGTCATGCGGCCGCGCCCCGTTGGCGCGAGCCTGGGTGAAGGTATCGGTGAGCGCGGTCGGCGGAACGCCCTCCACCGGGACGAGCAATGCACCGGCCGCCGCCGCCGCGGGACGCGATGGCGCGCTCTCGCTCGGCCCATCCGCCGGCACGATCCGCACGCACAGCCGCAGAAAGGCCGCGCCGAGCAGGACGGCAAAACCGATCCCTGCCCAGCCGCGCGCCCTCATGACTGGAACACCGCCTTTGCGCCGGACTGCACCATCTGCGCCAGGCGCGCCGCATCCCAATTGGTAAGGCGAATGCAGCCATGGCTTTCCGTCCGCCCGATCGTCTGGGGCTCGGGCGTGCCGTGAATGCCGTAATGCGGTTTGGACAGGTCGATCCACACCACGCCGACAGGACCGTTTGGCCCCGACTTCAACACCGCCTTCTGGTCGGTGGAAGAGGCGTCCCAGAACAGATCCGGATTGTAATGAAAGTCAGGATTGCGGCTCAACCCCTTGATTTCCCATGTTCCGATCGGCAGCGGATCATGCTGCGACCCCGTGGTGGCGGGGAACTGCGCGATCAGCCGGTTCTGCGCATCATAAGCGCGCAGCAACCCATCCGACTTGTCCACCACGACATGATCGGCCTGCGGCTGCTCCTTGGCGACGCCCAGGCTGGCGAGAGTCTCGCCCCAACCCCGCTCATCCCCCTCGATCCGCGCCACCGGCTGGTTCGCGATCGCCGGTACGCGGAGGGTGCTGCCCGCGCCGACCCTGATATCGGGCCGGTTGAGCGCCATCAACACCTCCGGCCTGGTGTGGAACCGCTCCGCCAACTTCTCCAGCAGATTGCGATAGCCCAGCGCGGGCAGCCTCGCCTGATCGTTCAGATCCTTGGGAATGGCGAAGAACGGCCCCTTGGCGAACGCTGAGGGAATCTTCACCAGCCATGAGGCGGGCTGCGGCCGGTCGCCCAGCAACGCCTTGGCCGTCGCCGCATCATATCGCCCGGTCGGCGGCAGCCCCCTGGCGTCCTGAAATCCCTTCAGCGCGCTGGTGAAGGACATGCCCTCCTTTCCATCCAGCACGCCCGGCGAAAAACCCGCCCGGTCCAACGCCACCTGCGCCTGGAGCACCGCCTCATCCCGCGCTGGCGCCCCTGCCGGTTCCGGCACGACGACGAAGGCGTAGGGATCGGCTTCCGGCGCAGCAGGCCGCGCCGCCGCCTTCGTCTGATGGGACGCGGCATCGGACTGGGCGCTGTCATCCGCCTCCGTAACGGTCATGTTACAGGCTGAACACAGCAGCGCGAGGATCAGCATATGGTTTTTCAAGGCGATACTCTCCCGATTGTGGAAGAGGAAACGCGCAAGATCCGGGAAAGCTGCCTGTCCCGCTTTCCCGCCATGCTCCTGCCTGCGCGGAAGCACGGCAAGAAGACCCTTATTTCTGCCCCAGCACCGACCTCAATGCCGCCACGCCGGCCTGCGGGCCTTTCGGATGGTTCCACACCGCCCCGCTGACCGCCAGAAAATCCGCCCCCGCCTTCACCAGCGGCGCGGCATTGTCCGCCGTGATCCCGCCAATGGCGACGCAGGGCAGTTCGAACAGCGCGGTCCACCAGCTCAGGATCGACGGATCGGGCCGATGAAAGGTTTCCTTGGTCGTTGTCGGGTAAAAGGCGCCAAAAGCGACATAATCCGCCCCCGCCTCGCCCGCTTCCATCGCCAGATGGCGGCTGTCATGGCAGGTGACGCCGATCTGCACCGATGGCCCCAGCAGTTTGCGAGCCTCTCGCGGATCGCCGTCGCCCTGCCCCAGATGCACCCCATCCGCGCCCAGCCTCTTGGCAAGGGTCATGCTGTCGTTGATGATGAAGGCGACCTCCCGCTCGGCGCAGAGTTTTTGCAGAGGCTCGGCGGCGCAAGCGATGGCGTCGTCGTCCAGACCCTTCAACCGCAACTGAAAAGCCGCGACGCTGCCCCCGTCCAAGGCTGCCGCCAGGCTATCGACAAAGCCGGTCCCGATCTCCGGCGGCGAGATCAGATAGAGCTGACAGGCCGGACGAAAGCCCTGCTCGAAGCGGTCAGCGAAATTCGGGTCGAGGGCCAGTTCTTCATCTGTGAAATCGGTCATGCCATCGCCTTAGCCGCTTTTGGGCGGGTTGGAAAAGAGCGGAGCCTATCCCGTCGCGGCAACGTTTCTCCCCTCATGATCAGGATCGGTTGCCTGGCTCGGTCAGCCCAAGGCTTGGCCTCGGTTCCACCGCCTATGTCCGTTTCCACGGCACGAAGGGCAAATATCATGGCGGCTATTCGCGCGAAAGACTGGAGGACTGGACCGAATGGATGAAGGCGCAAGAACGCGAACGCGGAACCATCTGGGCCTATTTCAACAATGATTATGACGCGCAGGCGATCACCGATGTGCGCATTTTGAAGGAAGCCGCCGGAGTCTAGGCACCGGCGGCTCATTTATCGGGATCAGGCCACCTTCCGGGTCGACGCGCCGTGGATCTCGTCAATCGCTTCGCCCAGCGAGGCGTCGAACTCGTCTTCGCTCATCTGGTGGCGCAGATCGTTCAGCAGCGCACGGCTGAAGCTGGCGATGATGCCGCGATTCTTGGCCAGTTCGACGCAAGCCTCCGAGCGCGAGAACCCGCCCGACAGCGCCACCACGCGCAGCACGCGGGGATGATCGACCAGCGGATCGAACAGACCGGCCTTGGCCGGCAGCGACAGCTTCAGCATCACCTTGTCGTCGCCCGGCATCGCGTCGAGATTCTTGAGGATCTCCTCGAGCAGAATCTGATCGGCATCGGCGCGTTCGGGGCTCTTGATGTTCACCTCCGGCTCGATGATCGGAACCAGACCGGCGGCCAGAACCTGGCTACCGACCTCGAACTGCTGCTTCACGACGGCAGCGATGCCCTCACGATTGGCGAGGTTGATGACCGAACGCTCCTTGGTGCCAAACACGCCCAGAGCCTTGGCACGGTGCAACAGCGTGTCCAGACCCGGATTGGGCTTCATCAACTGGACGCCGTTCGCCTCGTCCTCCAGACCCTTGTCGATCTTGATGAAGGGCACCACGCCGCGCTCGATCAGCGCCTGCGGCACCGACTTGCCGCCCGCTTCGCCGTCCATTGTCCGCTCGAACAGGATCGCGCCCAGCACCTTCTCACCCGAGAAGACGGGCGAGGTGATGATGCGGCTGCGCATGGCGTGGATCAGGCCGAACATTTCCTCCTCGCTGGTCCAGGCGTCTTCCTCGATGCCATAGCCCTTCAGCGCCTTGGGCGTCGAACCGCCGCTCTGGTCGAGCGCCGCGATGAAGCCGTTGCCGCCCTCGATCTTCGCCTTCATGTCCTCGAACTGCATCTGCACATACCTCTTTGTTGGATGCGCCGCCCTCCCGGCAGCGCGTCTAGGGGTAGGACGCCTTGCGCGGCGTCCACGGTCGAGCCGGGCCAGCCACTCTCCAAGGCCGGCCCCGCAATCTTGTTCAGGCCATCAGCGCCTTGACGCCGGGCAGTTCCTTGCCTTCCATCCACTCCAGGAAAGCGCCGCCGGCGGTGGAAACGAAGCTGAAATCGCCCGCAACGCCCGCATGGTTGAGCGCCGCGACGGTATCGCCGCCCCCTGCGACGGAAGTCAGCCCACCTTCCTTGGTGAGCGCCGCGGCGGTCTTCGCCAGCGCCACGGTCGCCTTGTCGAAAGGCGCGATCTCGAACGCCCCGAGCGGCCCGTTCCACACCAAGGTCCGGCAATTTTTGAGCGCATCGCCCAACGCTTCGACGGCCGCCGGACCCACGTCGAGGATCATCTCATCTTCAGCCACCTCATGCACATTGCAGGTGCGCAATGACGGCGGATTGGCGGCAAATTCCTTCGACACCACCACATCATAAGGCAGATGGATGGTACAGCCAGCGGCCTCCGCCTTGTCGAAGATCGCATCGGCTGTCTCGGCCAGATCCTTCTCGCACAGCGACTTGCCGACATCGACGCCGCGCGCATGGAGGAAGGTGTTGGCCATGCCGCCGCCGATGATCAGATGATCGACCTTTGCGACCAGATTGTTGAGGACGTCGAGCTTGGTCGACACCTTGGCCCCGCCGACGACCGCCGCGACCGGCTTCACCGGCTCGCCCAGCGCGGCTTGCAGTGCGTCCAGTTCCCTCTCCATCGAACGCCCGGCAAAGGCGGGCAGCTTGTGCGCCAGCCCCTCGGTCGAGGCATGGGCGCGGTGCGCGGCGGAGAAAGCATCGTTGACATAGAGATCGCCGATCGCCGCCATCGCCTCGACCAGCGCGGGATCGTTCTTCTCTTCACCAGCGTGGAAGCGGGTGTTTTCGAGGATCGCAATGTCGCCCGGACGCATCACCGCGATGCCGTCGACCGCCGCTTCACCCTGACAATCGGGGATGAACTGCACTTCCCGCCCCAGCACAGCCGAGAGCGGCCGGGTAATCTTCGACAGCGAAAATTCCGGATTCTTCTGCCCCTTGGGACGGCCGAAATGGGCGAGGATCAGCACTTTCGCGCCACGATCCGCCAGTTCCAGCACGGTCGGCATCGCCGCGCGCAGGCGGGTGTCGTCGGTCACGGAGCCATCCTGCATCGGCACGTTCAGATCCTCGCGCACCAGCACCACCTTGCCCGTGATGTCTCCCATGTCGTCGAGTGTCTTGAACGGCTTTGCCATGATCGCTCCCTGTAATGACTTGAAATTGCAGTCTGTTGAAAAACCCCGCCGGATGGGTCCGGCGGGGTTATCGGGTCTTAGAGGAACTTCGCCACGATACCCGTGGTATCGATCATGCGGTTCGAGAAGCCCCATTCATTGTCATACCAGCTAAGCACGCGGACCAGCGTGCCGTCGATCACGGCCGTTTCCAGGCTGTCGACGGTCGAGCTGCGCGGATCGCCGTTATAGTCGATGGACACCAGCGGCTCGTCCGAATAGCCAAGCACGCCCTTGAGCGGGCCGGCTTCCGACGCCGCCTTCAGCAGCTCATTGACCTCCTGCACGCTGGTCGCGCGCTTGGCGTCGAACTTGAGGTCCACGACCGAGACGTTCGGGGTCGGCACGCGGACCGACGAGCCATCCAGCTTGCCCTTCAGCTCCGGCAGAACTTCACCCACGGCGCGGGCAGCGCCGGTGGTGGTCGGGATCATCGACAGGGCAGCGGCGCGGGCGCGGCGCATGTCCTTGTGCAGTTGGTCCAGCGTATTCTGGTCGTTGGTGTAGCTATGGATCGTGGTCATGAAGCCCCGTTCGATGCCGATGGCATCGTGCAGAACCTTGGCCAGCGGCGCGAGGCAATTGGTGGTGCAGCTAGCGTTGGAGATCACCACGTCATCGGCGGTCAGCGCGTCATGGTTGACGCCGAACACCACGGTCCGGTCAACGCCCGTGGCCGGGGCCGAGATGACGACACGCTTGGCGCCTGCGGCCAGATGCGCGCTGGCCTTTTCCTTGTCAGCGAAGATGCCGGTGCATTCGAGGGCGATGTCCACGCCCTGCGCGGCGTGCGGCAGCTTGGCGGGATCGCGCTCGGCGGTCACGGCGATGCGCTTGCCGTCGATGACCAGGAAATTGCCGTCGACGCTGACTTCACCGGCCCAGTTGCCGTGCACGGAATCGCGCTTGAACAGCAGGGCATTGGACTTGGCATCGCCCAGGTCGTTGATGCTCACCAGTTCCAGATCATGGTCGGTGCGCGAAAGAATGGCGCGCGCCACCAGACGGCCGATGCGGCCGAAACCGTTGATTGCTACCTTCGTTGCCACTGCACTTGTCTCCCGGTTTTACGGTTGGATTGAAATATCAGTCGAGCGCCGCCACGATCTGCGGCGCGATCTTGGCGGCGGTCAGGCCGAAATGATCGTACAGCACTTCCGCCGGGGCCGAGGCGCCGAACGTGTCGATGCCAAAGCGCAGGCCGGCAATGCCGACATAACGTTCCCACCCGAAAGTCGTCCCGGCCTCGATCGAAGCGCGCAGGACATGGTGCGGAAGGAGATCATCCTTATACGCCTGCGGCTGCGCATCGAAATGGGCCCAGCTCGGCATGGAAACGACGTCCGCGCCAATGCCCTGCTCTTCCAGCAGGGCGGCGGTTGCGACCGCGATCTCAACCTCCGAGCCGGTGGCAACCAGCACGACCTTGCGCTCGGCGGCGGCCGCCTTGAGGCGATAGGCACCCTTGGCGGAGAGATTTTCGCTCTTTTCGGTACGAAGCTGCGGCAGGTTCTGGCGGGTCAGCGCCAGCACCGACGGGCCGGTCGCATCCTTCAAGGCCAGTTCCCAGCACTCCGCCGTCTCGACAATGTCCGCCGGACGATAGACGTCGAGATTGGGGATCATGCGCAGCGACATGACATGCTCGATCGGCTGGTGGGTCGGACCGTCCTCGCCCAGACCGATGGAATCGTGGGTCAGCACATGGATGGCGCGGATCTGCTGGAGGGCCGCCAGACGAATGCCGCCCCGCATATAGTCGGAGAACACCAGGAAAGTGCCGCCATAGGGAATGACGCCGCCATGCAGCGCCATGCCGTTCATCGCGCAGGCCATGCCGAACTCGCGAATGCCGTAATAGACATAGCGGCCCGAATAATCGTCCCTGGTCAGCGGCCCGGTCGACTTGGTCTTGGTGTTGTTGGACCCGGTGAGGTCCGCCGAACCGCCCAGCGTTTCGGGCAGCAGGTCGTTGATCGCCCCCAGCGTCAGTTCGCTCGCCTTGCGGGTGGCGACCTTCTGCGGATTGGCGATCAGCGTGTCGATATAGGCGCCGAGCGAGAAATCCGCGGGCAGTTCGCCAGCCATGCGCCGCTCGAACTCCGCCTTCTGCCCGTTGCTGCCCAGGCGATCGGCCCAGGCCGCATGCGCATCCGCGCCCTTGGCGCCAATGGCCTTCCAGGCGGCGGCGATATCATCGGGAATGACGAAAGGCTCAGCCGTCCAGCCAAGGAACTCGCGGGCGGCAGCCACTTCCGCCTCACCCAGAGCCGAACCATGGACGCCCGAAGTGCCCGCCTTGTTGGGCGCGCCATAGCCGATCTTGGTGGCGCAGGCGACCAGCGACGGGCGCGGATCGGCCAGCGCCTCATCGATGGCGCGGCGCACATCGGCCACGTCATGCCCGTCGCAGGACACGACATGCCAGCCGGTCGCCGCATAGCGCGCCCGCACATCCTCGCTGCTCGACAGGTCGACCGCGCCGTCGATGGTGATCTTGTTGTCGTCCCACAGCACGATCAGGCGGCCAAGGTTCAGATGCCCCGCCAGACCGATGGCTTCATGGTTGATGCCTTCCATCAGGCAGCCGTCGCCGGCCAGCACCCAGGTCCGGTGATCGACGATCTCGTCCCCGAACTGCGCGTTCAGATGCCGCTCGGCAATCGCCATGCCGACAGCGGTGGCGAGACCCGAACCCAGCGGCCCGGTGGTCGCTTCCACGCCCGCCAGCTCGAAATTCTCCGGATGGCCGGCGCAGGGGCTGCTGAGCTGCCGGAAGTTCGCGATGTCCTCGATCGTCGGCTTGGCATAGCCGGTCAGGTGCAGCAGCGAGTAGATCAGCATCGACCCATGGCCCGCCGACAGCACGAAGCGATCGCGGTCGGCCCATTTCGGCGCCTCAGGATCGAACTTCAGATAATCCTTGAACAGCACGGTCGCGACATCCGCCATGCCCATCGGCATGCCGGGATGGCCGCTATTAGCCGCCTGCACGGCGTCCATGGAGAGCGCCCGGATGGCGTTGGCGAGGGACTTTTCGGAAACGGTCATCGAAGCGGCGTCTTTCCTGGCTTTTGAACCGGCCCCCTGTTCAGGCCGTCGAGTCGAGTTTGCGCTCCCTTTGTCGACTCAGGGACAAGGCGTCAACTACGGGCGGCCCCCTGGGCACGCCAAGCCGCCGAATGACCGCTTTTGCGCGGCGAAAACTTTGTCTATGCGTGAGAACATGGCAAGCGACCGCATGATGCAGGCGATACGCACGCTGGAGCGCGCGATCGACCGGCTCGAACAGGATATGGACGGCTTTTCGTCGGCCGCCTCCTTTGAAACCACCTCCGGCGTTGATACTGCGGCTGCCCGAGCGGCGCTGCAATCGCTGGACAGTCTCATCATCGAATTGAAGGGGCATGATTTGAAGGGACGGGCGGGTGGCTGAAACCACATTGCACATCGCCGGACGCGTCTATGACCTGCGCTGCCGCGACGGCGAGGAAGCGCATCTGGCGCATCTCGCCAACCTGATCGAACGCAAGGCGCGGCTGGCGCAGCAGAACACGCCGGGGCTGACGGAAGTGCGCACGCTGCTGTTCGCCGCGCTCTTCCTGGCGGACGAACTCAATGACCTGAAGCGGGAGGCGATCGGCCGCCAGCAGACCCTGGCGCTGGAACCGGAGGACGAACCCGCCGTCCGCGCGCTCGAATCCCTCACCGCCCGCATAGAAAAGCTGCGCGAAAGACTTGTCGCCGCCGCGCCCGAAGCCTAGATAGGAAGGCGACGGGCACTGCGCGGTACGAGCTTTAGCGAACATCCCTGAGGCGATAATCACATCCACGGGGGCTGTCCCTGGGCGGGTTCCGGCCCGATCTACATGGTTCCCACCTGACGTTGAGGCGTCAGAGGATTTTCCAGCACACGGCCGAGGCGGTCCCGTCACCCTCCTCCCCCAAGCCCCGTTCCCCGACCTAAGGCCCGAAGATGAGCGACGATACCGAAAAGGCGACCCTGCGCGCGATCGCCCGGGAAAGGCGGCGCCACTTCGTCGCCTCGCTCGATCCGCTGGCGCATCGGCTGGCGTTCAAGGTGATCCCCTCCCCGCTGGCCCGGCGGCTGGCCGATGCGCAAGTCGTGGCTCTCTATATGGGGCTGGATGACGAAGCCCCGGCCCAGCGGCTGGCCGCGCCCCTGCAAGCCCTGGGCAAGACACTGGCCCTGCCCCGCGTCATCGATCGCCTGGGCAGCATGGATTTCCTGACCTGGCGACCGGAGGATCAGCTCTTCCCCGGCCTCTTCGGCACCAGCCACCCGCAAGCTGCGGGCGATCCGGTGGTTCCCGACGTCATCATCGCCCCGCTGATCGGCTTTGACCGGGCGATGAACCGGCTGGGGCAAGGCGGCGGCTATTATGACCGCATTTTCGCGCGCTATCCCGACGCCCTGCGCATAGGCCTCGCCTGGTCGGTGCAGGAACATGACGTCCTGCCCGCCGATCCATGGGACTTGCCGTTGCACCTGATCCTGACTGAAATCGAACTGATCGAAGGCGAAGAGGCATGAACATCGATCCCCGGCACGTCTACAAGCCGAGCTGGCGCAAACCGGCGGGCATGTTCATCATCCTGGGGCTGATCGCGCTCTGGGCGGTGCTGGTCGGCAGCCTGTCCGGCCTGATCGGGCAGTTGCCGATGGTCGTGCAGGTGCCGGTCTATATTTTCCTTGGCCTGATCTGGATCTGGATATTGCCGCTGCGGCGCCTGCTGGCGTGGATGGAGACGGGACGCTGGCGCCAGTCCTGATCTTCGGATTCCGTGACCCGTGGCCCCTGCGAAGGCAGGAGCATGTAGACGCTTTGATGCCGGATGAGGCCATTTTAATGGAAAGTGGCGCGAGTGACGGGGCTCGAACCCGCGACCTCCGGCGTGACAGGCCGGCGCTCTAACCAACTGAGCTACACCCGCGCAAGGGCGGCATCTTGTGCAGCCCGCAGGCCACCAGACGATGCTGATCTGAAAAACCATCACTTTCCCTTCAGGAAAAGTGGCGCGAGTGACGGGGCTCGAACCCGCGACCTCCGGCGTGACAGGCCGGCGCTCTAACCAACTGAGCTACACCCGCGTTCGGTGTGGGCGGGCATCTATGCGGGCCCGCCGCCCCTGTCAACCGCCTGCAACATCAGTTTCACGGCTTTCGTCATTTTCTTTGCGCGGAGGCACCGTCAGCGTGCCGCGCTCGAACAGGAAACCGGCAATATCGGGCGTTCCGGCCGCCGACACGACGGTCTGGATGATGATCAGCAGCGGCACGCCCAGCAAAGCCCCCGGCGTTCCCCATACCCAGCCCCAGAAGGTCAGCGACACCAAAATCAACAGCGGATTCATGGTGAGCCGCCGCCCGAGAATCGTCGGCGTCACGAAATTGGCCTCGACCAGATGAAAGCCGATCTGGAGCGCCGCGGGCAACAGCGCCTTCCACACATCGTCGAACACCATGAGGCCGCCGAGCGCCAGCAACACAGCCACCAGCATCGGCCCGAAATAGGGCACGAAATTCAGCAGCGCGACGATGCCGCCCCACATCAGCGGCGAAGGCATGCCGATCAGCCAAAGGGCAAAGGCGACTGCCAGCCCCAGGCACAGATTGATCGTCGCAATGGTCAGCACATAGGCGGAGGTCGCATCCACGACATTCTGGATGACCCGCGCCACCGCCATGGCGCCGTCGAAACTCTCCCGGCTGTTGATCGTCCGCCGCCGCAGCTTCGTCCAACCGGCCAGGAAGAAATAGATGATGAGCATCGCGAACACCATCTGGATGATCGCCGCCGGGGCCGAGGTCGCGGCAAATTGCAGCAGCGACCGGGGCGCATCCACCGCCGCCGTCTGCGCCGCCGCCACCGGCCCGGTCGCCAGCATCCGGACCGTCTCATCCACGAAGCGCTGAAGCTGCGAATAAAAGTCGATCAGCGGCGCCAGATTATTCTGAATCTTGGGCAAGCGCTCGGGCAACAGGCGAAACCAGTCCGCTGCAGGCACGACGATCAGCACCAGCGCGGTGTTGGCCACCAGCAGGAACACGATCACCGCCGTCAGTGCCGCCAGCGGAGAAGGCACCCGCCGCCGCTCCATCCATTCCAGAAAGGGCACCAGCGCGATCGCGATCACCAGTGCGGCGGTCAGCGGCAGAAAGAACTCCGCCCCCTCGCGCAAGGCGAAGGGCAGGGCAAGGACCAGCCCGATTCCCGTCGTCAACGCGATCGATGCCAACAGCCGGTCGCGCCGTCTGTTGATCTCCTGCTGTTCCTGAGGTGTCACCCGTGAAATATCCCTGCCCCGCCGTCCTTTTGTGCACCGGCGGCCCCAGCCCCTCTATTTAGGCCCGTCAATTTGCGCCCGTCAATTTACATCAGCGAAACAGGCCGATAGCAAGGGAAACAAGGCTTTAACCAAATCTTCGGCACCTGCTGCCACATTCGGCCCATGATGAGACGGGGGATTGGCATGAAATCGGTGGGGTGGCTCATCGCTCTGGCCTGTATCGGCGCGCCGCAAATGGCCCAGAGCCGACAGGATATCCGGCAGGGAATCAGGTTGGACACGCAGATGTTCGTCGAACGGGTGAGCACGGACATCAACGGCCGCGCCCGTCGCATCCTGCAAAGCGCCGACCGCGCCGGATCGGGCGACCAACTGATATTCGTGGTCCACTGGCGCAACGAAGGCAGCCGTCCCGTCCGCAACCTGGCCGTCACCAACGCGGTCCCGCGCGGCGCACAGCTCGACCTCGGCAATCCCGCGATGCAGGTTTCGGTCGACGGCGGCGCCCATTGGGGCCGCCTCACCGATCTCTGGCTCCCGACGCCGCTGGGCGGCACTCGCCAGGCGATCCCCGCCGACATCACCCATGTCCGCTGGACCGTGCCCGAGGAGATCACGCCCGGCGAGAGCGGCCGCCTGAGCTACCGCGCTACCATTCGTTAAAGCCCACCCTGCTTAACACCATGTTCCCAAATCGAACCTAGTCCGCAAACAGCAGAACCGGCGTCTCCAGCAGCTTCCGCACCGCCTGAACGAAGCTCGCCGCATCCCAGCCATCCACCACGCGATGGTCGCAACTGATCGACAGGTTCATGAGCTTGGCGGGCACCACTTCCTTGCCGCGGAACACCGGCCGCTCGATGATGCGATTGGGTCCGATGATCGCGACTTCCGGCCGGTTGATGACCGGCGTCGTCGCCACCCCGCCCAGCGGCCCCAGCGACGTCAGCGTCAGCGTCGAGCCGGCCAGTTCCTCCGACTTCGCCTTGCCCGTCCGCGCCGCATCGGCCAACCGCCTGATCTCCGCCGCGAGCTGCCAGACATTGCGGTCCTGCGCGTCCCGGATCACCGGCACCATCAGCCCCGCATCGGTCTGCGTCGCAACGCCCATATGCACAGAGCCGTAGCGCGTCACCACGCCCGCCTCATCGTCATAGCGGGCGTTGAGCATCGGAAACTCAGGCAACGCCCGGCAAATTGCCGCGATCAGCAGCGGCAACATGGTGAGCTTGGGACGATCCCCCCGATTGGCGTTCAACTGCTCCCGGGTTTCCTCCAGCGCGGTAACGTCGATTTCCTCGACATAGGAGAAATGTGGAATGGCGCGCTTCGAAGCAGCCATATTCTCGGCAATGCGACGGCGCAGGCCAATGACCTTCACTTCCTCATCGGCGCGCCTGGTCGACCGTCCCGCGGGCCGATAGCCCTGTCCCGACCCGTAAAGCAGAAAGGCGTCGAGGTCGGAATGCCGGATATGATCGCCGCCCGGCTTCACCTGGCTCAGATCGATCCCCAATTCCTTCGCCCGAGCCCGAACGGCAGGGGAAGCGAGAACCTCCACTTTAATGGCCCCCTTCCCCATTGGGGAGGGCGTCGGCACAGCCGGCTTTTCTTCTGTAATGACAGGAGCAGGCTCGCTTCGCTCGTGGCCCTCCCCCGATCCCTCCACGCTGCGGAGGGAAACTGCAACGGCAGGCGCGGGAGCCGCTTCCTCGGCCTTGGAAGAAGGGGCATCCTCGCCCTCCGTCTCGATCTCCACCAGCATCGATCCGATGGCGATCTGCTGCCCCGGCTCCCCCGCCAGCCGGACCACCGTACCCGCAACCGGGCTTTCCATCTCGACCGTCGCCTTATCGGTCATCATGTCCGCGATCGGCTGGTCTTCCTCGACCCGGTCACCGACCTTCACATGCCAGCCGACGATCTCCGCTTCCGCGATACCCTCACCGATGTCCGGCAACTTGAATGTAAAAAGCGCCATGACAGCCCCTCAATCCTTCAAAATCTTGTTGATGGCTTCGCGAATGCGCACCGGCCCCGGAAAATAAGCCCATTCCAGACTATGCGGATAAGGCGTGTCGAAACCGGTCACGCGCTCGATCGGCGCTTCGAGATGATAGAAGCAACGTTCCTGCACCTGCGCCGACAATTCCGCGCCGAACCCGCTGGTCCGCGTCGCCTCATGCACGATCAGGCAGCGCCCGGTCTTCTTCACCGATCGCTCGATCGCCTCGATATCCAGCGGCACCAAAGTTCGCAGGTCGAGGATTTCCGCATCCACGCCCATCTCCGCCACGCTATTCTCGACCACATGGACCATCGTGCCATAGCAAAGCACCGTCAGCGCCTCGCCCGCCCGCGTCACCCGCGCCTCGCCCAGCGGCACGCGATAATAGCCGGTCGGCACCTGCGCCTGGCCATGCCCTGCCCAGCTCTTGGCCGGCGTGTCATAATGGCCGTCGAACGGCCCGTTATAGATGCGTTTCGGCTCGAAGAAGATCGTCGGATCATTATCCTCGATAGCCGCGATCAGCAGCCCCTTGGCATCATAGGGCGTCGAGGGGATCACCGTCTTCACCCCCGACACATGGGTAAAGATGCCCTCGGGCGACTGGCTGTGCGTCTGCCCCCCGAAAATTCCGCCGCCAAAGGGCGAGCGCACGGTCATGGGCGAGATGAACTCCCCCGCCGAACGATAGCGCAGCCGCGCCGCCTCCGACACCAACTGGTCCAGCGCCGGGTAGATATAGTCGGCAAACTGGATCTCCGGCACCGGCCGCAACCCATAGGCACCCATGCCTACGGCCACGCCGATGATGCCGCATTCGGTGATCGGCGTGTCGAACACCCGGTTCTTGCCATATTTCTGCTGCAACCCGGCCGTCGCGCGGAAAACGCCGCCGAAATAGCCGACATCCTCCCCCATCACGACCACATCCGGGTCTCGGCCCATCATCACGTCCAGCGCGCTGTTGATCGCCTGGATCATGTTCATCTGCACGACGTCGCCGCCCGTTTCGGTCGCCGCTTCGCTCATGTTCCCGCTCACAGTCCGGCCGCCTTCCATTCGTCCAGCATAGCCTGCTGCTGTTCGCGCAAGTGCCAGGGCATTTCCTCGAACACATCCTCGAACATCGATTCCATCGGATGGTGGAGGCCATGGCCCAATATGCCGTTCTTCTCCGCTTCCCGCGCCGCATCGCGGACCATTTCGGCCAGTTCCTTGTCCATCGCCGCGTGGCGTTCCTCGTCCCAGATGCCAAGGCCGATGCAATGCTTCTTCAGGCGCGCGATCGGATCGCCCAACGGCCAATGGCTCGCCTCATCCGCAGACCGATAAGCGCTTGGATCGTCGGAAGTGCTGTGCCCCTCGACCCGATAGGTGAAATGCTCGATCAGCGTCGGCCCGGCATTGGCCCGCGCCCGATCGGCCGCCCAGCGCGTCGCGGCATAGACCGCCAGCGCATCATTGCCATCGACCCGCAGCCCCGCGATCCCATAGCCGATGGCCCGCGCCGCGAAGGTCGTCGCCTCCGCCCCCGCAAAGCCCGAAAAGCTGCTGATAGCCCACTGGTTGTTCACGACGTTCATGATGACAGGCGCCCGATAGACGCTGGCGAAGGTACAGGCCGAATGGAAGTCGCCCTCCGCCGTGGATCCCTCGCCGCACCAGGTCGCCGCGATCCGCGTATCCCCGCGCGCCGCGCTGGCCATCGCCCAGCCCACCGCCTGCGGATATTGCGTCGTCAGATTGCCCGAGATCGAGAAGAACCCCGCTTCCCGCGCCGAATACATGATCGGAAGCTGGCGCCCCTTCAGCCGGTCGCCCTTGTTCGAATAAATCTGGTTCATCATGTCGATGATCGGCCAGCCCCGCGCGATCAATATACCCTGCTGGCGATAGCTGGGAAAGCACATGTCGTCGCTCGCCAACGCCGCCGCCGCGCCGATCGACACCGCTTCCTCGCCGGTCGACTTCATGTAGAAGCTGGTCTTGCCCTGCCGCTGCGCGCGGAACATGCGTCCATCGAAAGCCCGTGTCAGCGCCATCGCGCGCAACATTTTCAGCAGCGTCTCGGCGGGCAGCTTCGGGTCCCAGGGGCCGACCGCGGCACCCTTCTCATCGAGCACCCGCACTAGCCCATAGGCCAGCTCACGCATCTCGCCCGGCTGCGCGACCTCATCCGGCCGCGCCTGGGCGCCCGCTGGCGGAATGTCGAAATCGCTGAAATCGGCGGTGTCGCCCGGCCGGAATTTCGGTTCCGGCACATGCAGCCGGAGCGGAGGCAGATTGCGTCCTGCTCCATCCCTTCCAGCGTCCGAATCGATCCGGTCGCTCATCCTGCCTCCTCTTGTGCATTGCAATAATATTGCTCTACGCAATTATTATATTACAACGCCCGCAAAGGCAAGCCTTGCTGACCCATTTCGTCGCAGACCGATCCTTGCCGCTAGACGGCGACCGGCGCGGCGATGTGCCTTTGCGGTGCGTAATCAACCACCTCGAAATCTTCGATCCGATAATCGAAAATGGATGAAGGCCGCCGATTGATCCGCAATTTGGGTGCCCCGGATGGATTTCGGCTGATCTGTTCCTCCACCAGTTCGGCATGGTTGAGGTAAAGATGGACGTCCCCGCCCTGCCAAACGACCTCGCCCGGCTCCAGATCGCATTGCTGCGCCAACATCCGCGTGATCATCGACAGGCCGAAGATATTGAAGGCAAAGCCCAGCCCCAGGTCGCAGCTCCGCTGAAACAACAGCCCATTGAGCCGCCCATCGGCCACCTGAAACTGATAGGTCATATGGCAGGGCGGCAGCGCCATGCGTGCCACCTCATCCACATTCCAGCCGGTGAACAGCAGGCGTCGCGACCCCGGATTGGACCGAATCCCCTCGATCAGATCGGCTATCTGGTTGTGCCCCTGCGCGCCCCGCCGGTAGAGGCCATCCCCCACCTCCTCATAGCGCGGCCAGTTCACCCACTGCGCGCCATAGACCGGCCCCAGATCGCCCCAGCGTTCCGCGAAGGCCTCATCCTCGATGATCCGCGCTTCGAAGGCGTCGCGATCGATCTGCTCGCCTGTCGCGCGCCGATAGGCGTCGAGCGGCCAATCGGTCCAGATATGCACGCCCTGGCGCACCAACTCGCGAATATTGGTGTCGCCGGTCAGGAACCACAGCATCTCCCGCGCCGCGACCTTCCAATAGACGCGTTTGGTCGTCAGCAGAGGCACCGCGTCATCAGCCAGAGAGAATCGCATCGTCGCGCCCAGAACAGACCGCGTCCCCACGCCGGTCCGATCGATCCGTTCATCGCCATGCAGCCAGATTTGCCGCATCAGGTCCAGATATTGCTGCTCATAATGCGGCTCGGACGAGGAAGGCAGGCTGATCAAAGCGGACACTTTCATGGTTTCTGGCATGATTTCTGGCATGGCTTCCAGCATGATTCTGAAAATAGCATCGTCATGTAACCCAGCCACCCTCCCACGCCAAATGCTGCGAAACGGATCGGATTGCGCGCCGCTCTCTCCAAAAGGGACCAGCCTTCCCCTGCCTTAAACCTGTTGATGGCGCATCCTGCGTCGAATGCGCGATCCCGCTTCTCTCGATCTGCTCGTCCTCGATGACGAATGGCGCCCGCTCCATCGGCTGCGCGCGAACCAGGACTGGCGCCGCGCCGTGGACGCGCTGCTGCGATGGGACAGTCGCTGGCTGGCAATCGAACAGCAGCGTCCCGACAGCTCCCTTCCCCACTGGACGGACATCCGCCTGACCCGAACCCTGTCGAAACGCCTTCGCCCCATGGAAATCGCGCTGGCGGATCATGTGATTCACGGCAGCCAGGGCCGTTTCAGCTTCCGCGAGGCGGGGCTTTTATGAACCGTCCAAAAAAAACGCCTTCCGCCGCTTGCCAGCCGGAAAAGCCGCCTCTATAGGCTGCGGCCTGCCCAGCGGGACCGCCTCGAAACGGACCTGCTATCGGTCGGGGAGTAGCTCAGCCTGGTAGAGCACTGTCTTCGGGAGGCAGGGGCCGGAGGTTCGAATCCTCTCTCCCCGACCATTATATTTGCCGGAAATCGAAAGATATTTCACGGCATCCTGCTTCCATGGCAAAATCCATGAAAAATCCGCTATCCATGGTCGAAATGGACGAATTCGACCGCAAGATCATCGCCGCCCTGGTCGAGGACGGCCGCATGACCGTCACCGATCTGGCCCAGGCGGTGGGCCTTTCCAAGACCCCCTGCCAGGTCCGCCTGCGCCGGCTGATCGAAACGGGCGTGATCCGCGGATTTCGCGCCATCGTCGATCCGGCGAAGCTTGGCATGGATCATGTCGCCTTTGCCGAAGTGAAGCTGTCCGACACGCGGGAAAAGGCGCTCGATGAGTTCAACGCCGCCGTCCGCCGCATTCCCGAAGTCGAGGAATGCCATATGATCGCCAGCAGCTTCGACTATCTGCTGAAAGTCAGGACGGCCGACATCCGCCGCTATCGCGCTGTGCTGGGCGAGAAGATCTCCAGCCTGCCGCACGTGGCCAGCACCTCCACCTATGTCGCGATGGAAACCGTGCTGGACGCCAGCGGTCATCCCCGAAGCAAGAGCCGCGCCTGACTCTGCGCAGAAGCATATCGAGGGGGAGGATTAAAAGGGCGCATTGCCGCGCCCTTTCGGCGTGTCGCTTATCTCACCTTGATCCTATTCACCGAACACCCGGCGGAAGATCGTGTCGACCTGACGGAAGTGATAATCGAGGTTGAACTTCTCCTCGATCTGCTCGGCGGTCAGCGCCGCCGCCACATCCGGATCGGCCTTCAGCAATTCCATCAGCGAAAGCTGGCCGTCCGATTCCCAGACCTTCATCGCGTTGCGCTGGACATAACGATAGCTGTCCTCCCGCGACACGCCCGCCTGGGTCAGCGCCAGCAACACCCGCTGCGAGTGGACGAGGCCACCCATCTTGTCGAGATTCTTCATCATCCGCTCAGGATAGACGAGCAACTTGTCAATCACGCCCGTGAGACGGCCCAGCGCGAAATCGAGCGTGATGGTGGCATCCGGCCCGATATAACGCTCGACCGACGAGTGGCTGATGTCGCGTTCATGCCAAAGGGCCACATTCTCCATCGCAGGCAGGGCATAGCTGCGCACCATGCGCGCCAAGCCGGTGAGATTCTCGGTCAGCACCGGATTGCGCTTGTGCGGCATGGCGGAACTGCCCTTCTGGCCGGGCGAGAAATATTCCTCAGCCTCCAATACCTCGGTACGCTGCAGGTGGCGGACCTCGACGGCCAGCCGCTCGATGGACGAGGCGATGACGCCGAGCGTCGCGAAGAACATCGCATGACGGTCACGCGGGATGACCTGAGTCGACACCGGCTCTATGGCGAGGCCCAGCTTCTCCGCGACATGTTCTTCGACGCGGGGATCGATATTGGCGAAAGTGCCGACCGCGCCGGAAATGGCGCAGGTGGCGACTTCCTCGCGGGCGGCGACCAGGCGAGCGCGGCAGCGGCTGAACTCCGCATAGGCCTCGGCCATTTTCAGGCCGAAAGTCACCGGCTCGGCATGAATGCCATGGCTGCGGCCGATGGTCGGGGTCAGCTTATGCTCATAGGCGCGGCGCTTGACGACCTCCAGCAGCTTGTCGAGGTCTTCGATCAGGATGTCGGCGGCGCGGCTGAGTTGAACGGCAAGGCAGGTGTCCAGCACGTCGCTCGACGTCATGCCCTGATGCATGAAGCGCGCTTCGTCGCCTACCTGTTCGGCCACCCAGGTCAGGAAGGCGATCACGTCATGCTTGGTGACGGCCTCGATCGCGTCGATGGCGGGCACGTCGATGGCGGGGTTGGTCGCCCACCAGTCCCACAGCGCCTTGGCAGCGGACTCGGGCACCACGCCCAGCTCGCCCAGCTTTTCGGTCGCATGCGCCTCTATCTCGAACCAGATCTTGAAGCGAGCTTCCGGTTCCCAGAGGGCGGTCATTTGCGGGCGGGCGTAACGGGGGACCATCGGGCGAATCCTGCGTGCATGAGTTGAAAGTCGTTGCGCCGCCTAGCAGTACCGCCTTTCCGGGGCAAATCGGACAGACAAGGAACGCGAAGCGAGGCGCTTTTCCGTGCTTCGTCCCATTAATCGCAGCATCAGGCGGCGAATCGAGCCGATTTGGCAGGTGAATGGAGCAACGCGAACGAAAATTCAGGAACTCCATGTTTTATTTGGCTATTGTGACATTTGAAATTCGGACGGCCAATCTGGAGCATAGGATGATCCGCGCATTTCTTTTGGCGAGCGCCTTCTTCGTAGCGACGCCCGCGCTGGCGCAGGCCGGTGCCGTGCCTCAGGAGGCCGCGCCACAGGGCAATCAGGCGCAGCCGGCCACGTCCGGCGATGCGGTCGCCTCGATCGTGGACACGGAATTTCCGGCCTATGACCAGAATCATGACGGCCAGCTCGACAAGTCCGAATTTTCGCGCTGGATGGTGGCGCTGAAGGATCAGGAACTGAAGGCCACCGGAAAATCGCTTGCGCCAGCCGAGGTCACAGCCTGGGCCGATGGCGCTTTCGTCACGGCCGATGCGGACAAGAGCACAAGCATCAGCAAGCCGGAATTGATCGCCTATCTGAGCGGCGGCGCCGGATAGGAGAAATGCCCCGTCCCGAGGCGGGGATAGAGCCCAGAACGGGTCGCATCATGAGGCGGCATGGAGCGAAGGCCATGCCGCCTCTTTTTTTGCGCCGTAGGGAAGTCAGCCGCGCTTCTTGTTCGCGTAGAGCAGCGCCGCGACGATCGCGGCGGAGCCGATGCCGACGGCAGTACCCATCCAGACGGCCTTGCCCGCCGACTTGCGCGCCGCGGTGGCCATGTCGGTCTTGTCGGCGGTGGGGGAGGCGGGGGTGGCGGCGCCACTTTCGGGCGCTTCTTCGATAGGCTTCGTCATGGTGATTCCCGATATGCAACAAAGCATGAGCGCAGAAAAGGCGGATGCGGCGAAAATATTGGGTGGATAAAATCATCCCCACGCGCGGCATGGGAAGGCTCAGCTTGTGCCCTGGGGTGGGTGGGGATTCAATTCAGGGCGAGGCGAAAATGGTGAATTTCGAGAACCTCGAAACGAGTCAGGTGCCTCGTTCCGGCGGAGCGCGCTCAATGCACGTGAGCACCGGAAGCGCAGAAAATCGCCATTTGGGCCGCCATGGGCTCAATCCCTACACACCCTAATGCGCCGGCAGGGCCTGATGCGCTTCACCCCAGCCGCGAAGGTCGCGCAAAGAGGCCCGCTCCAGCAATATGGCGGCGTCCTTCACAGTGAAATGCGCGGCGCTGTCGATATCGTCCAACTCCGCCCAACTGACCGGCGCGGCGACGGATGCCTTTTCGCGGGCCCGCACGACATAGGGCAGCACGGCCGTCGCGCCGCGCTGGTTGCGCAGCCAGTCGATGAAGATGCGGCCCTTGCGCTTCGCCTTGCTCATGGTCGCCGTGAAGCGATCCGGTTCCGAAGCGGCCAACGCGCGGGCAAAGCGGTCGGCAAAATCCTTGACCTGCGGCCATTCCGCCTGCGGCGTCAGCGGCACGACGACATGAACGCCCTTGCCGCCCGAGAGCATGGCGAAGCTGGTGAGCCCCAAATCCTCCAGTGCCCGGCGGATATCGCGCGCGGCCTTTTTGACATCCCCGAAAACCAGCCCTTCATCGGGATCGAGATCGAAGATCATGCGATCGGGGCGCTCGATATCCGCGACGCTGGAACCCCAGCCATGAAATTCGATCGCCCCCATCTGAACGCAGGCAAGGAGCCCATCGCTATCCTCTATATAGAGATAATCTTCCTCATTCCCCGCTTTCTCGCGGATCGCGACATGCTTCACATGATCGCCGAAACTGCCGCTGTCATGTTTCTGGAAGAAGCATTTCTTCGCCCGCCCCTGCGGACAGCGGACCAGGCTGATCGGACGGTGCGCGACCCAGGGAAGCATCACCGCACCCATGGCGGCATAATAGTCGGCAAGCTCACCCTTGGTGACCTTCGCCTCCGGAAAGATCAGGCGGTCGGGATGGCTGATCGTGACGTCGCTGCGTGTTTCGGGCGCTGGCATGGCATTCTCGCGTTGAACGTCGCTGGCCGCCTTGTCCTCGCGCAAGCCGAGGAAGCTGGCATGGCGTAGGATATTCTCCGCCGTGAATTCGGCGAAGGCGATTTCAGCGACCAGATCGGGGCGAACCCATTGCGCGCCACGGCTTTCGCTGCGGGGCACCGCCAGCGCTGCGGTCTTGCGCCCCCGTTTGCGCAGGGCGGCGATCAGCCCTTCGCTATTGGCGGCGTTGAAACCCGTGCCGACCTTGCCCGCATAGACCAGTTCCTCCCCTTCCCGCTGACCGAGCAGCAGGTTGCGGATGGCGCGTCCGCTGGCGCTGCTGGGCGTCCAGCCGATGACGACGAATTCCTGGCGGCGGGTGCATTTGACCTTGAGCCAGTTCCTGGTGCGCGCGCCGCGATAGGAAGCATCGGCGCGCTTGGAGACTATCCCCTCCTGCCCTGCCCCGCACATGGCCTGGAACAGCCTTTCCCCTGCGCCGACGACATGATCCCCGACATGGACATGCGCGGAGCCGTCGCCCAGCAAAGCGGCCAGCTTTTCCTTGCGCTCGATATTGGGCAGCGAGGTCAAATCCTGTCCGTCGAGCTGGAGCAGGTCGAAGGCGAAAAGGTGGAGCGCCGCCTTGACCTCCCCCTTCAACATCTGCTGAAGGGTCGAAAAGTCCGGGTTTCCGTCGCTGTCGAGCGCAACGATCTCCCCATCGATCAATGCGGGGGGAAGGTCCATGGCGGCGACGTCTCCCGCAAGACCCGCGAAACGCTCGGTCCAGTCGAGACCTGTCCGGGTGAAGATCTTGACCCTCTCCCCCGCCACGGAGAGCAGGCAGCGGTAGCCGTCATATTTGATCTCATGCATCCAGCCATTACCGGTGGGCACGGCATCCACCAACGTCGCGAGTTGCGGCGGCTGGAAAGCGGGTGCGGGGCGCGTCCCGGGCTTGGCTGACGGCTTGGCCGGGGTCGCGCGAACGGCCTGCTTCATCGCTGCGTCGAAGGCTTTTCCCTTCTTGCCCTTCAGGGATATGGCCGGCGCGTCGGCAGCGATTTCGCCCATGGTCCGACCGCTCCTGACGCTCGTCAGTTCGCGTGCGGTAAGGTCTTCCGCGCTGCCGGCATAGCCATCCTCGATCTTGCGCAGCAGCCAGTTCTCCCCTTTCTCCTTGCCTCGGGGCTTCAGCCGGATCAGCAGCCATTCGCCGCGCATCCTTTGCCCGTGCAGGATGAAATGAAGATGGCCCTTTTCCAGGTCGCGCGCGCTCTTGCCGGGGACGGGTTCCCATGTGCCCTCGTCCCAGAGCATCACGGTGCCGCCGCCATATTCACCCTTGGGAATCGTGCCTTCGAACGTCGCATAGGACAGCGGATGATCCTCCGTGCGAACGGCGAGGCGCTTGTCATCGGGATCGAGGCTGGGACCGCGGGTCACTGCCCAACTCTTGAGGACTCCATTCATTTCCAGGCGAAAGTCGTAATGCAGTCGGGTCGCGTCATGCTTCTGCACGATAAAGCTGTTGCCGTGGCTGCGACCGCGCTTGCCCGCCGGCTCCTTCGTGCGAGTGAAATCGCGCTTGCGGTTATAGGTGCCGAGCGGGTTGATCTCAGCCACGGATCAGGCCCGTTTGCGGGTGGTCGGCTTGGCCGGGGCTTTTCGCGCAGAGGCCTTGGCGGCGGGGCCTTTGCTTGCGGAGGATGGAGCGGCGCCGGTGCCAACGGATTTCTTGAGCGCCGCCATCAGGTCGATCACATTGCTGCCGCGCCGGGCCGGAGCCTCTTCCGCGTCCTCGATGATGCGGCGGCCCTTCGACTTTTTCTTCTTCTCGATCAGCCGTTCCAGCGCATCGACATAGCGGTCGTGAAAGCTGTCGGGCTTGAAGGGTGCGGCCTTCTTCTCGATCAGGGTTTCAGCCAGGTCGAGCAATTCGGCGTCGGGCTTCGCATCCCCGATGTCGCGAAAATAGCCTTGGGCGCGATTGACCTCATCGGCATAGCGCAGCGTTTCGAGCACCATGCCCCGGCCGCAGGGTTTCAAAGACACGACATATTCGCGGCCCCGCATGGCGAGCTGGCCAAGACCGACCTTCTTCGTCCGCCGCAGCGCCTCCCGCAGGACGATGAAGGCCTCTTCGGCCAGATCGTCGGCGGGGACGACATAATAGGGCCGCTCATAATAGAGAACGTCGATCTCGCTCGCGTCGACGAACTGGGTGAGTTCGAGCGTCTTCTTGCTTTCCAGCTTCACCGCCTCGATCTCATCGGGCTGGAGCAGGACATAGTCGCCCTTCGCCACTTCATAGCCCTTGACGATATCCTCGGCCTTGACCGGACCCAGGCCCGGAACGGTCTTTTCGTAGCGGACCCGCTTGCCGCTGGGCTGATGAATCTGGTGAAAGGCGATCTGCGCGCCGGACTTGGTGGCCGCGTAGATTTCCACCGGGATGGATACCAGCGCCAGACGGATCTGGCCCTGCCAATATGCGCGCGCGGCCATGACGTGCTGCCTCCTTTGCACGGACGAAATGCGCGGGTGCGGCGCGGGTTCCGAACGACGGTGGCTCAGTCGGCGCGAGGCTCGAAAAAAGGCGCTTTCCTGCGCGTCGCCATCCGGATATCCGATGAAGCGCTTTCGAAGCGCGACAAAATCGCCTAAGCTGCGTCGCTCAGCAGCTATAGGAGCGTTGATGCAATTTTTGCGGACTGCTTTCTGGGTCGTCATCGCCGTCGCCCTGGCGCTATTCTGCGTGGCGAATTATACCCGCGTGGAAGTGAATCTATGGGGCGATCTGGTCATGGAAACCAAGCTCCCCGTCCTGTTGATCGGCGCCTATCTGCTGGGCGCACTGCCCTTCTGGATCATGGCGCGGGCCACGCGCTGGCGGATGAAGCGCAAGCTGGAAAGCACCGAACGGGCGCTGGTCGCCGCAACCGCCGCCCCCTCTCCTGCCATCACCGCCGCCGACAATCCGGCAGCGGCGGCTCCTTCCCTCTCCGCTACAGGACAAGCATGACCAGCCCGATCTACGTCGCCATCGATACGCCCGACCTGCGCAAGGCTCAGGAACTTGCGCAGCAGGTGCGCCATCATGTGGGTGGATTGAAGCTGGGCCTGGAATTTTTCTGCGCCCATGGCCATCACGGCGTGCATGAGATGATGAAGTTGGGCCTGCCGATCTTCCTGGACCTGAAGCTGCACGACATTCCCAATACCGTGGCCAAGGCGGTGCAGGCGCTGCATATGCTGGAACCGGCGATACTGACCGTCCATGCGGCGGGCGGGCGCGCGATGCTGGAGGATGCCAAGGCGGCGGCGGGCATCAATACAAAGGTCGTCGCGGTGACGGTGCTCACCAGCCTCGACAATGGCGACCTGCTCGACATAGGCGTGGGCAGCCGGGCTGAGGATCAGGTGGCGCGGCTGGCCGATCTGGCGCGCAGCGCGGGGCTGGACGGGATCGTCTGTTCCGGCGAGGAGGTCGGGCTGGCGAAGAAGGCCTGGAGTGACGGCTTCTTCGTGGTGCCGGGGGTGCGGCTCGCCGGTGGCGCGATGGGAGACCAGAAGCGGGCAGTGACGCCGCGTGAAGCACTGGATCGGGGAGCCTCGATCCTGGTGGTCGGACGACCGATCAGCCTTGCGGAGAATCCGGATATTGCCGCTCGGGAGATCGAGGCGACGCTCTAAAGCATCGTGCGCAAAAGTGGGAACCGGTTTTGCGCAAAAAACGATGCGGCAACAAAGACCTGGAGCGCGCGTTCTGCGTCCGATTTAACGCAGCGCGCCTTAATTTGTGCCGTCACGACCGTTTCCCTGATCGGCCGCAAAGAAATGCTGGATGACCTCACGCGCCAGGCGCGCCGGGCGCAGCGTGTCGGCATCCAGGCAGCACCAGCTCGACTTGACCTCGGCCAGAACCTCTTCGCCCCGGCGGATCACCGTTTCGTAAAAGGCTCGCGCACCCTGCACCTTTTCGAGCAGGACTGTCGCGATCACGTCGTCCTCCAGAAAGGTCGGCTTGCGATAGGTGATCTCATGCTTGAGCGCTACCCAGAGATGGCGCGTGACCGCCTCCGTCGGGGCGAGTGCGCGCCAGTGGTCCAGCACCGCCGCCTGCACCCATTTGAGATAGCTGGCATTGTTGACATGACCCATGAAGTCGATGTCATCCGGATCGATGCCGACAGAATAAAAATGGGGAATCGCGTCGCGCACGGCGATCTTCATAGCAGTTCCGCAATGGCGCCGACAGGGCGGCGCGCCATGGCGTGAGGGGAAGGGGCCGGAGCGACCCGGCCCCCTCTCGTCCGTCAGAAGCGCCAGCCGAGGCTGGCCACGACCTGATGACGATCGGTGTCGATGCCGAATTCGTCGCTGGTCGCGCCGTTCGCGAAGTCGATATGCGCATCCTCATATTTGGAATAGCGATATTCGAGCTTGGCGAAGGTGTTGGCATTGATGGCTCGCTCCACACCCGCGCCGACGCGCCAGCCGTCCAGCTTGAAATTGGTGTTGGTTTCCTGGTTGGTGTCGCCAGCCAACACGTCGAGCTTGGTGTTGGTATAGCCGCCCTTCACATAGACCAGCGTGTCCGGGCTGGCGAGGATGCCCGCCCGCGCGCCGATATAGAGATCGCGGCCCTGCTTGACCCGGCCGAAGCCGAATTGGTCGGTGAAGTCGGTCCGGCTGCTCTTGGAGGTGGAGTCGGTATATTCACCCTCCACGCCGACGACCGCGCTGCCCAGGTTCACGTCATAACCGGCGCCAACGCCGTAGAGCAGACCGTCGATCGACTGATCCTTGCGATCATTGTCATTATCGACGCTGCTGCCTGCGCCGGTATGATCATAGCCCAATATCGCTTCGACGCGCGGGCCGGTGAATGTCGGGGCGGCTTCCTGCGCCAGCGCGGGGCTTGCGACCGCTGCACCGGTCAGGAGGGTTGCGGCCAGGATCTTACGCATATTCAGGGTACTCCATTCTTCTTCTCTCCCCCTGTCAGGAGGGAAGACGGTGAAGTCATGGAGATGCCGTCAGGTTTCATGAACCTCAGATAAACGACTGATTATGTGTCATTAATGTCACGAAATAGAGTCCGTTCACCGCGAAGATGAGCGGGCGGGACGACAAGCCGATCAGCATTCCACCACATTGACGGCAAGGCCGAGGCTGGTTTCCTTCTAGCGGCTGGCCAGATCCATGGCGCTGATTGCGGCGGCGGCGTCGATGCGGGACTTGGTCACGCTCAATAATCCTTTGAAACGCGGACGTTGGCGCTTTCACGGCCCAGCGTCGAGATGGCGCCTAGCAGCGAGAGCCAGCGCGTAACCTGATATTCGATGCGCGTGGCGGAATAGCCCTGCCCGTCGGTAATCAGCTCCACATAGGTCTTGCGCGTCAGATATTTGCCCGCCGCGAGGGAAGTCCCCTGCCCCTGTGTCGGATCGGCGGCGATGATGCGGAGGCGATCCAGCCCCGCCGCCTTGCGCACGGCGTTGATTGGGTCGAGGCCGCCCTGCCCCTGGAGCGAACCGACCGCCGAGGCCAATTGCAGCGCTTCGGGCGCGGACAGGTTGGTGATCGACGTGCCGAAGAGGATGCGGGAGAGCAGTTCGTCCTGCGGCAGCGCCGGAATGCTGGTGAAGCTGATCACTGGCTTGAGCCCCGTGCCCCCGACATGGATGGTGGCGGTAAGGTCGCTGACATTCGCCTCCGCATCGATGTCAAGCGTCGGGTTGACGGGGGTGCGGCCATCGAACTGGATCTTGCCTTCCTTGAGGTCGAAACGGCGGCCCGCAAAATCATAGGTGCCGCGGACGAGGTCGGCTGTGCCCGCGATGGCGGGATTAGTGACGGTGCCGCCAATGTCGAGATCGGCGCGCCATTCGCTGTCGAGGCCCAGGCCAGTGACGATCAGGCGGTTGCGGGCGCGCGCCTTGATCGCCAGCGCCCAGGGGACGACGGTGCGGGGGCGCTCGATCTCATCGCCACGGCGGTTGATTTCGATGACCCGAAGTTCGGGGATTTGCGCGACGGCGGCGGCGCGTCCCATGGTGAAGCGGCTGCGGTTGAGGATCAGGTCGCCGCCGATGGTGCCGCCCTTGCCGGTGGAACTGAGCGTGATCGGGCCGGTGACGGTGGCGGCGATGTCGTCCCGCTCCAGCAGGGCCGCATTTTCGGCCTGGAGGCGCAGGTCCATGCCAACGCCTGCAATGCCGTTGAAGGTGAAGCTGCCAGTGCCGGTGACGCTGCCGCCATTTTGCGCGGTGGCGCTGAAATCGGTCATGACCAGTTGCGAGCCGGAGAAGCGGCCCCGGCCCTTGACGCCATGCAGGCGCATGCCGGTGACGGGGCTGTTGATCGCGGCGCCGTCCGTGGCGAGCGAGCCGGTAATGGCGGGATCGCCCAGCGTGTCGCGTGCGTCGGCGGTGACGCTGACGGGGCCGGATATATCGACGATCTCCACGCCGGTCAGGCGCCAGAGCGTGTCGGCGGTGCCATTATAGCGGAGCTGCGCGAAGAGCGGGGCACGGTTGAGACGCTCGACCAGGCTTCCTTCAGGCCCAAGCGGCGTGAGCAACGCCTGAGCGCGGCCGATGGTCTGGCCATCCGCGACGAAGATCATGCGGGTCGCGAGCCGGTCGTGAGTGAGGACCGCGTTGACGCCGGCATCGACCGGGCGGGAACTGAGCG
>Ga0255338_1001893_pt1 | contig 35289 bp, 24 predicted proteins | sample MeOH1_35cm_T4_19_FD_203715 | JGI IMG/M metagenome (GOLD analysis project Ga0255338, IMG submission 203715) | Sandy soil microbial communities from University of British Columbia, Vancouver, Canada - MeOH1_35cm_T4_195 | ecosystem: Engineered > Artificial ecosystem > Sand microcosm > Unclassified ...
GGCAAGATCAAGAAGTGGGACGATCCCGCCATCAAGGCGCTGAACCCGCACGCCAAGCTGCCGAACCAGGACATCCTGCCGGTGCGCCGCGCCGATGGTTCGGGCACGACCTTCATCTTCACCAATTACCTGACCAAGGTCAGCCCCGATTGGAAGAGCTCGGTTGGCGAGGGCACCACGGTCAACTGGCCGGGCGGCGGCACGGGTGGCAAGGGTAACGAAGGCGTCGCTGCTTTCGTGCAGCGCCTGAACGGCGCCATCGGCTACGTCGAGTACGCCTACGCCAAGCAGAACAAGATGACCCACCTGAACATGAAGAACGCTTCGGGTGCCGTGGTCCAGCCGGGCGACGATGCCTTCAAGGCAGCTGCTGCCGGTGCGGACTGGAGCAAGACGTACTACCAGATCCTGACCAACCAGGCTGGCAAGGCGGCATGGCCGATCGCCGGCGCCACCTTCATCCTGGTCCACAAGAACCAGGAAAAGGCGGCACAGGGCACGGAAGTGCTGAAGTTCTTCGACTGGGCGTACAAGAGCGGTGGCAACATGGCCAGCGATCTCGACTACGTGCCGCTGCCGGACGCCGTGGTGAACCAGATCCGCGCGACCTGGAAGAGCTCGGTGAAGGACGGTTCGGGCAAGGCACTGTACAACTGATCGGCCGGCTGCGAACCCGGCCGCATGTGCGGGCCGGGATGGCAGCTTCGCCTGCCTGGCGCCCAAAAAGGCGCCGGGCAGGCAACAAAGCACTACGCAGCAGCAGAGCGGCAGAGCAGCATCACAGCAGAAACAGCAACGCAGAACGTATGGCAAACATCCCGGCACCCGCGGCGCAATGCGCCGGCTCACGAGCCTGAGCGGGCGGAGCAGCCGGCGACCTGCCCTTAACCGAACTCAAGAACCACATCATGGCGACTACATCCGATCTATCCGCTGTGCGGCCACCCAGCCGTACCGGTGACATCTTGTTTGGTGGCCTGACGCGCGGCGCCGCCATCGTGACCTTGCTGCTGCTGGGCGGCATCATCGTATCGCTCGCGATCAGCGCGTGGCCCACCATCGAGGCCTTCGGCCTGCGCTTCCTGTGGACCGCCGAGTGGGATCCACCCGCCGATGTCTACGGCGCCCTGGTACCCATCTACGGCACCATCGTGACCTCGCTCATCGCCCTGATCATCGCGGTGCCCATCAGCTTCGGCATCGCGCTGTTCCTGACCGAACTGTCGCCGGCGTGGCTGCGCCGTCCGCTCGGCACGGCCATCGAGCTGCTGGCGGCGGTGCCCTCGATTGTCTACGGCATGTGGGGCCTGCTGGTCTTCTCGCCCATTTTCGGCGAGTACTTCCAGAGGCCACTGGCCGCCACGGTGGGCCAGGTGCCGCTGATCGGCAAGCTGTTCCAGGGCGCGCCGCTGGGCATTGGCCTGTTGTGCGCCGGGGTGATCCTGGCGATCATGATCATTCCCTACATTGCCTCGGTGATGCGCGACGTGTTCGAAGTCACGCCGGTGCTGCTCAAGGAATCGGCTTACGGCATCGGTTGCACGACGTGGGAAGTGATGTGGCGCGTGGTGCTGCCCTACACCCGTGCCGGCGTGATCGGCGGCGTGATGCTGGGCCTGGGCCGCGCGCTGGGCGAGACCATGGCGGTCACCTTCGTCATCGGCAATACCAACCTGCTGGACAGCGCCTCGCTGTTTTCGCCGGGCAACAGCATTACCTCGGCGCTGGCCAATGAGTTCGCCGAAGCCGGCGCAGGGCTGCACACCGCTGCGCTGATGGAACTCGGCCTGATCCTGTTCTTCATCACTTTCGTGGTCCTGGCGCTGTCGAAGATCCTTCTGCTGCGCCTGGCCAAGAACGAGGGCGCAAAATGAGCCAAGCCGCAATGTCTTCCTCCTCCTCGATTCCGGCAGTCAGTCCGGATGCGGACTCGATGCGCAAGCGCCTGCAGGCGCGCCGCCGTCGCACCAATTTCTATGCGCTGACCGCGTCGCTGGGCGCCATGGGGTTTGGCCTGTTCTGGCTGGCCTGGATCCTGTGGACCACCATCTCGCTGGGGGTGGGCGGGCTGTCGATGGACCTGTTCACGCAGATGACGCCGGCGCCGAACACCGCCGGCGGCGGCTTGGCCAATGCCATCTACGGCAGCTTCGTGATGGTCGGGCTGGCCACGCTGTGCGGCACGCCGCTAGGCATCCTGGCTGGCATTTACCTGGCGGAATACGGCAAGACTTCGCCGCTGGCCAGCTTCATCCGCTTCATCAACGACATCCTGCTGTCGGCGCCATCGATCGTGATTGGCCTGTTCGTCTACGCGCTGGTGGTGACCCGCATGGGCCATTTCTCTGCCTGGGCCGGCATCTGCGCGCTGGCGCTGCTGCAGATCCCGATCGTGGTGCGTACCACGGAGAACATGCTGAACCTCGTCCCGAACGCACTGCGTGAGGCGGCCTTCGCCCTGGGCACGCCCAAGTGGAAGATGGTGCTGTCCATCACGGTGAAGTCGTCTTATGCGGGCATCGTTACCGGCGTGCTGCTGGCGGTGGCCCGCATCGCCGGCGAGACCGCGCCGCTGCTCTTCACGGCCTTGTCCAACCAGTTCTGGACCAGCGACCTGAACAAGCCGATGGCGAACCTCCCGGTAACCATCTTCCGCTTCGCCATGAGCCCGTTTGTCGAATGGCAGCAACTGGCCTGGGCCGGCGTGTTCCTGATTACCGTTGGGGTGCTGGCGCTGAACATCCTGGCCCGCATTCTGTTCAAGAAATGACCAGCGGCGTGATAGCCACACGGCATTCCCGAAATTCCTTGCGAGAGACGAGCATGACCTCGACCGTCATCGACATTCCCGACACGACCCGCGCCAAAATCGACGTGCGCAACCTGAACTTCTACTATGGCCAGTTCCATGCGTTGAAGAACGTCAACATGTCGATCCCGGAGCGCAAAGTGACGGCCTTCATCGGCCCGTCCGGCTGCGGCAAGTCGACCCTGTTGCGTACCTTCAACAAGATGTACGCGCTCTATCCGGAGCAGCGTGCCGAGGGCGAGATCAACATGGATGGCGAGAACCTGCTGACCGCCAAGCAGGACATCGCCCTGCTGCGCGCCAAGGTTGGCATGGTGTTCCAGAAGCCCACGCCGTTCCCCATGTCGATCTATGACAATATTGCCTTCGGGGTGCGCTTGTTCGAGAAACTGTCTCGCTCCGAGATGGACGACCGCGTTGAGTGGGCACTGTCCAAGGCTGCGTTGTGGAACGAGGCCAAGGATAAACTCAACCAGTCGGGCTATGGCCTGTCGGGCGGGCAGCAACAGCGCCTGTGCATCGCACGAGGCATCGCCATCCGCCCCGAAGTGCTCTTGCTTGACGAGCCGTGCTCCGCGCTCGACCCGATTTCGACCGGGCGCATCGAAGAACTGATTGCGGAGCTGAAGGATGAGTATACGGTGGTGATCGTGACGCACAATATGCAGCAAGCCGCGCGCTGCTCGGACTACACCGCATATATGTATCTGGGTGAACTGATCGAATTCGGCGAGACCGAGAAAATCTTCATCAAGCCGCATCGCAAGGAAACCGAAGACTACATCACCGGCCGTTTCGGCTGATTTGAGCGTTGTGCACGTAACGCATAGCATGCAAATAGAGCGGCTAGGAGAACAACATGTCTGACAAGCATCTGTCGACCCAATTCGACGCCGACCTGAACGCCATCAGCACGAAGCTGCTGCAGATGGGCGGTCTGGTCGAGTCGCAGATCGAAATCGCCATGCGGGCGCTATCGGAGTTCGATGCCGATCTCGCCGACCAGGTGATCGCGCGCGAGCAGCAGCTCAACGCGCTCGAGCTCGAGATCGATGCCGATTGCGGCAATATCATCGCGCGCCGGCAACCGACCGCGCGCGACCTGCGCCTGGTGATGGCGATTTCCAAGACCATCACCAATCTGGAGCGCGCCGGTGACGAGGCGGAGAAGATCGCCAAGCGCACCAAGCACATCATGGAAGATTCGGGTGCTCACCAGATCAACTATTCCGAGGTGAAGCTCTCGGGCGATATGGCCATCGCGCTGCTGCGCCAGGCTCTGGACGCCTTTGCGCGCCTGGACACCGTGGCCGCGGCCCGGATCGTCAAGGAAGACAAGGCCATTGATGAAGAATTCCGCGCCTTTGTGCGCAAGCTCATCACCTACATGATGGAAGACCCGCGTACGATCTCGGTCGCGCTCGACTTCCTCTTCATCGCCAAGGCAATCGAGCGTATTGGCGATCACGCCAAGAACATCGCCGAATTCATCATCTACATCGTCAAGGGAACCGACGTCCGCCACGCCTCGCGTGAGGACATGGAGCGTGAAGCGCTGAGTTAAATCGGCGCCACCGCGGAGAAAACTACATGCCAAGCAGCATTCTTGTTGTCGAAGACGAACCGGCGATCGCCGAACTGATCGCGGTCAACCTGCAACACGCGGGACATTATCCGATCCGGGCCTATAACGCCGAGCAGGCACTGTCGCTGATGAGCGACGTGTTGCCGGACCTGGTGTTGCTCGACTGGATGCTCCCAGGCAAGTCGGGTGCAACCTTCGCCAAGGAACTGCGCAACAACGACCGCACCAAGCAGATTCCGATCATCATGCTGACCGCGCGCAGCGAGGAGCAGGATAAGGTACTGGGGCTTGAGGCCGGCGCGGACGACTATGTCACCAAGCCGTTTTCCCCCAAGGAACTGCTGGCCCGCATCAAGGCCGTGTTGCGCCGCCGCGCACCGCAACTCACCGACGACGTGGTTGCCATCAATGGCCTGCGCCTCGATCCGGCCACGCACCGTGTCACCGGCCAGGACGAGGCCGGGCTGATCAAGCTGGATCTGGGTCCCACCGAGTTCCGTCTGCTGCACTTCCTGATGACGCATCCGGAGCGCGTGCACAGCCGCTCGCAGCTGCTGGACCAGGTCTGGGGCGATCATGTGTTCGTCGAAGAGCGGACGGTCGACGTCCATATCAAGCGCCTGCGTGCCGCGCTGACCCCCGGTGGGTACAGCAATATGATCGAGACGGTGCGGGGCAGCGGGTACCGCCTGGCGCGCGCGCCCAGCCACTGACACCAGGCTTGCCACGTCGTCGCCGGCGTGGCGCGTGTCGCCGGGCGGGCGGCCGACCGCTGGCCGCTCGCTTGTTGCCTCGCTTGTGGCCTGTTTCTTGTTGCCTGTTTCGTGGCACACTCCACCGCATTCCCTGCGGTCCTGCCGCCTGCCTGACCTTCTTCCTTCTTCATGAACGTCATCTGGGCCCGTTCGGCGGCCATCCTGATCTTCCTGGCCCTGGCTTCGTCGGGGCTGTACTTCCTTGCTGGTCCCGTACCCGCGCTGGCCGTGATGTGCGTCGCGCTGCTGGGACTCTTGCTCTACTACCTGTACCAGATCAACCGCCTGTGGAAAGTGCTCGACGCGCCGGCCTACGGCGAGATTCCCAGCGCGCTTGGGCTGTGGGGCGAGGTGTATTACCGCCTGCATCGGCTGGTCAAGCGGTGGCGTACCCAGGTGCTCCAGGTCGAGCAGCAACATACCCGCTTTATCCAGGCCATCCAGGCTTCCCCCAACGGCGTGTTGATGCTCGACGACGCCGACCAGATCGAGTGGTGCAACGACGTGGCCGAGCAGCATTTCGGCCTCAATGCGCGGCGGGACGTGCGCCAGCGCATTACCCACCTGATCCGGCGCCCCGAGTTCGTGCAGTATCTGCACCTGCAGCGTTTCGACGATCCGCTGCTGATGCGCGACATGGGCGAGCACAAGCGCAGCGTGATTGCCGTACAGATCCTGCCTTACGGGGAGAACCGCAAGCTGGTGCTGACGCACGACATCACCAAGCTGGAGAACACCGAGGCGATGCGCAGGGATTTCGTCGCCAATGTCTCGCACGAGTTGAAGACGCCGCTGACAGTGCTGACCGGCTTCCTGGAGACGGTGCGCGACCTGCCGGTATCGGAGCAGGATCGCAACCGCTATCTCGACATGATGCTGGTGCAGTCCATGCGCATGCAGCACCTGGTCGAGGACTTGCTGGTGCTGGCCAAACTGGAAAGCGACGAGCAGCCGCCGAGCTCGGAGCGCATCGACATGGCCGAACTGGTCGGGCACCTGGTGCATGACGCCGAGGCGCTGTCGCAGGGCGGCCATCAGGTGTCCGCGCAGATCGATCCGGCGGTGGTGATCCGCGGCGCGGAGCGGGAACTGCTATCGGCATTCGGCAACCTCGTTTCCAACGCGGTGCGCTATACGCCCGAGGGCGGGCGCATCGGCATCGCGCTGACGTACGAGAACGAGCACGCCATCTTCTCGGTCAGCGATACGGGCCTGGGCATCGCCGCCGACCATATCCCGCGCCTGACCGAGCGCTTCTACCGGGTCGACCGCAGCCGCTCGCGCGATACCGGCGGCACCGGCCTGGGGCTGGCCATCGTCAAGCACGTGCTGTCGCGCCATCATGCCGACCTGCGTATCACCAGCGAGGTAGGCCGCGGCAGCGTGTTCCGCGTGGTATTCCCGACCGATCGCAGTGGCTACGTGCCAGCCGCCGTGCCGCGCCCCGGCCAGCCGCCGCAGAAGGCAGCCTGACCAGCGCGATTCGCAGGGTGGCCAGTTGCCGGCCCAGACCGGAGGTTTGCGGCTGGTCCAGGGCATCGACTGCTCCAGCGTGTCCGGCCAGCCGGAGCAGCACATCCTCCCGTGCCAAACCCGCACCGAACTGTAGCCCGATCGGTCTGAACTGCGCCAGCACCGCGCATTGGCCCCGCATCAGGCGCGGCGCGAAAGCGGCTATGCGTGGTCCTTGCAGCCGCTGGGCACGGCACGCCAGGCGTGCCGCGCCACCCGTGCCACTCGCGCCTCAGGCACTGCCGAACATGGCCAGCAAGTCGTGCTGGCTGACGTGGGGCTGCTTGGACTTGGTGTGCTTGCGTGTGTAGCTACCGTCATCCTGCATGATCCAGGCGGAAGCATTGTCGCGCAGGTGAACGCGCAGGCTCTCGCTGATCACGCGCGCCTTCAGTGTCTTGTCCAGTACGGGGAAGGCGACTTCGACCCGGCGGAACAGGTTCCGGTCCATCCAGTCCGCGCTGGACAAGTAGACGACATCGGCACCGTCGGCCAGGAAGTAGTAGACGCGATGATGTTCCAGGAAACGCCCGACAATCGAGCGCACCGTGATGTTCTCCGACATGCCCGGCACGCCCGGACGCAGCGCGCAAACCCCACGGATGATCAGGTCGATCTTCACGCCGGCGCGCGAAGCCTTGTACAGCTCATCAATGATCGACGGCTCCAGCAGCGCATTCATCTTGGCCATGATGTGCGAGCGCTTGCCGGCGCGGGCGTTGCGCGCTTCCGCGCGGATATGCTCGACCAGGTTGCTCTGCATGGTGAACGGCGACTGCCACAGATGATTCAGCCGGATGGTGCCCGCGGTGCCGGTGAGCAGCTGGAACACATGCTGGACGTCCTCGCAGATCTGCTCGTTGGCGGTGAGCAGGCCGAAGTCGGTGTACAGCCGCGCGGTACGCGGATGGTAGTTGCCGGTGCCCAGGTGCGCGTAGCGGCGCAGCTTGTACTGCTTGCTCTTGGCGCCGGCCAGTTCCCGGCGCACCATCAGCAGCATCTTGGCGTGGCACTTGTGGCCGACTACGCCGTAGACCACGTGCGCGCCGGCGGACTCGAGCCGCTCGGCCCAGTTGATATTGGTTTCTTCGTCGAAGCGCGCCAGCAGTTCCACCACGACCGTGACTTCCTTGCCATTGCGGGCCGCGGTCATCAGCGCCTCCATCACCGGCGACTCGTTGCCGGTGCGATAGACGGTCTGCTTGATGGCCACCACGGCGGGATCCACTGCGGCTTGCTGCAGCAGGTCGAGCACCGAACTGAAGCTCTCGTAGGGATGATGCAGCAGCACGTCCTGCTGGCGGATCGCGTCGAACATCGGCACGCCGGGCACGAATGCCTTGACCGGCGCCGGCACGTGGGGCGGGTACTTGAGGGCGGGGCGGTCGACCAGGTCGGGGATCTGCATCAGCCGCACCAGGTTGACGGGACCGCTCACACGGTAGACATCCTGCTCGCCCAGGCCGGATTCGAGCAGCAGTCGGCGCGCAATCGTCGGCGGTGTGTCGGAAGAGATTTCCAGGCGCACCGTGTCGCCAAAGTGGCGGGTGGGCAGCTCGCCCTGCAGCGCTTCGCGCAGGTCCGTGATATCGTCCTCGGACACAAACAGGTCAGAGTTGCGGGTGACGCGGAACTGATAGCAGCCGTTGACCTTGATGGCGGGGAACAACTCATGCACGAAGCCTTGCATGAAGGACGACAGCAGCACAAAGCCGTAGGGGTAGCCCGAGAGCTCCTCGGGCATCCTGACCATGCGCGGCAGCGCGCGCGGCGCCTGCACGATGGCCAGGTCGGCCTCCCGGCCGAAGGCATCCTTGCCCGACAATTCAATGACGAAATTCAGGCTCTTGTTGAGTACCCGCGGGAAGGGGTGGGCCGGGTCCAGCGCGATCGGCGTCAGGACGGGGCCGAGTTCACGCACGAAGAAACTGCGCGCCCATTCGCGTTGCGCCTCGTTCCAGGTGGAGGTCAGGTGAAAGAACACCCCTTCTTTCTCCAGCAGGGGGAAAATCACGTTTTGCAGCATGTCATACTGCATCGCCACCAGCGTTTGCACGCGTTCCGTTACGATCTGGTAAGCCTGCTGCAGCGAGAGCCCATCGGGGGTGATGCCGGACGGATTGTCACGCATCTGCTCCTTCAATCCGGCCATGCGGATCTCGAAGAACTCGTCCAGATTGCTTGATACGATACAGATGAACTTCAGACGTTCCAGCAACGGCACCTTGGCGTCAGCAGCCTGTGCCATCACTCGCGCGTTGAATTCCAGAATGCCCAGTTCACGGTTGAGCAACGTGCCAGGTGGGCTTGTCGACATTGGCATGACCTTCTTTTGGTAATGCGGCGACTTTTTCATAGATTGATGTCAAATTGATGACAAAGTGATTTTGTCACGATGTAGACATGATAAAGACATATTTTCCATGGTTGGGCAGCGTTGTTTCGCCCGATGCAATCTTTTGCGCCGCGGCTTGCGGCACCGACTAACATTCCCCCTACCGCGATGAACCAAACCCCTCGCTTGCTGGCCGCCGTCGATATGGGCTCCAACAGCTTCCGCCTGATGATCGGCCGGGTGGACGAGAGCCTGACCGCATCCGGGCCGGCCAGCCAGATTTTCCAGGTCGACGCGCTGCGCGAGCCCGTGCGCCTGGCCGCGGGCCTGACGCCCGACAAATACCTGGACCAGCCGGCTCGCCGCCGCGGCATCGACGCGCTGCGGCGTTTCGGCGACCGCTTGCGCGATTTCTCCGCGGACCATGTGCGTGCTGTGGCCACCAATACGCTGCGGGTGGCCAAGAACGCTTCGGAATTCCTCATCGAGGCCGAGCATGCGCTGGGATTCCCAATCGAGGTGATTGCCGGGCGGGAAGAGGCGCGGCTGATCTACCTGGGTGCCTCGCACGATGCGCCGGCCTGCGCGGGCAACCGGCTGGTGGTCGATATCGGTGGCGGTTCGACCGAGTTCATCATTGGCAGTGGCTATTCGTCCAAGCTGATGGAGAGCCTGTACATCGGCTGTGTCTCGCACAGCCGGCAATTCTTTCCCAGTGGCAACGTCGATGAATACGCGATGAAGCAGGCGGAACTGGCCGCGCGCCGGGAGATCCAGGTGCTGGTGCGCCAGTACCGCGCCGCCGGCTGGCAGCAGGCGGTGGGATCGTCCGGCACGGCGCGCGCGCTGGCTGAATTGATCGAGCTGAACGGCATGAACGACAACCCGGCCGAGCACGGTATCACCCGTGAAGGTCTGGAACGTCTCAAGCGCGCGCTGGTCAAGGCGGAGAACGCCAACCGGGTCAAGCTGGTCGGGCTGAAGGCGGACCGCATTCCCGTATTGCCCGGCGGCCTGTCGATCATGCTCGGCGTGTTCGCCGAACTCGATATCGAGCGCATGGACGTGACCGATGGCGCGCTGCGCCTCGGCGTGCTGTACGACCTGCTGGGCCGCACGCATCACGAGGATATGCGCACCATTACCGTCGACCAGTTCATGCGGCGCTATGGCGTGGACCGCGCCCAGGCGCAGCGTGTGCGACAGGCTGCGCTGGGCTTGCTGGCACAGTTTCCCGAGCCGCGCAACGAGCGCCGCGATGACAATCTTGCGCTGCTGGGCTGGGCTGGCGGGCTGCACGAGATCGGCATGACCATCTCGCACAGTGGCTATCACAAACACTCGGCATATATCGCCACCCACGCCGACATGCCTGGCTTCTCCAAAACCGACCAGGCACGGCTGGCGACGCTACTGCTCGGACACGCCGGCAAGCTGGGCAAGCTGTCAGGCAGCGGGAAGTTCCTCGACTGGCGCATGCTGTTCAGCCTGCGCCTGGCCTTCGTGCTGTGCCGGCGCCGCGCCGACGAGTCGCTGCCGGAGATCACCGTTGGCCAGCGCTCGGACGGGCTGGATGAGGGCTTCGAAGTCCGCTTGCCGAAGGCCTGGATCGAAGCCAATCCGCTGGTGGAATACAGCCTGGCGCAGGAAGCCGATGAGTGGGAACGTATCGGCAAGCGCTACAAAGTGGTCTACGCCTGAGCAAGAGGGCGGGGGCCGGCCGGCAGGCTGCCCCCGGTCAATGACCCGATGTTGCCTGTGCGAGCCAGCGCTCGCGCAGGCACTGTCCGGATCAGGCGCTGAGGTTCAGGCGCCGCGGTTCAGGCCGAGGAAATGGCGCGCGTAGCGGGGGTTCATATCGTTCACGCGCAGCAGCGTGAGGAAGTCCGCGACGTTGAAGTCGGGATCCCAGGCCGGCATGCCGCAAATGCGCGCGCCGAGCCGCAGGTAGCCCTTGATCAGTGCCGGCGGTTCCACCTCCAGCGTCTGGTTCAGCTCATCGATCGGCAAGGCCAGGCGCGGGAAGGCATGGTATTCGATCGGCGCAAGGGCGCGCTCCGCGAATACGCGGTAAAGGCTGGCCGCATAGTGGCCGCCGTCGCTCATCGGCACGCTTGCGCATCCCAGCATCGACTCGATTCCCCAGCGCTGCAGGTACTCGCCAAGGCCCCCCCACAGCGCCATGATCACGCTGCCCGAACGGTAGTCCCGGTGCACGCAGGAGCGCCCCAGTTCGACCATCTTGGGTTTGAGGTGGGCCAGGCGCACCAGGTCGAATTCCGACTCGGCATAGAGGCAGCCGATGCGCTTGGCCTGGTGCGGCGCCATGACGCGGTACGTGCCGACCACTTTGAGCGTGGTCATATCGCGCACGATCAGGTGGTCGCAATAGGCGTCGAACATATCCACGTCGAGTTCCGGCGTCGACGGGTTCAGCCTTGCGCCCATTTCTTCGGCAAAAACCTTGTAGCGCAGGCGTTGCGCCTCGACTACTTCATCCTGGTGGCGCGCCCACGCCACGCTGAAAGCAGGCTGTTCATGCCCTTGTTCATTTGCCTGTGCAGGTTGCTGGCGATGAAGACGCCTCCGCGCCGAATGGCCGGAGAGGCCATTGGGCAAGGAATCGAACAACGGCTGGGTGGGCGTCGGTAGCTCTCGCATCAGTATGTCCTTACGGTGACGAAACTGTTGCGGTCGAATGTAGAGAGGGCAGGTGACAGTGCCGTGAAGCCGCTGTGACGGTTCGGTGACGATGGCCAGGCAAGTGGAGCCTGCCTGGCCCGGGAGGCAAGAAATCTCTGAAAAAAATCAGAGAAATTCAGGATTGATGACGGCCCGCAGCACCACCTGGGATTCGCTTTCGCGGGTGCGGCCCGATAGCCACCAGATGCCGCTCTTACGCACGCTCCAGTTCATTTCGGTGCCTGCCAGCATCAGGCTGGCAAGGCGGCCTAGCCACGGCTGGTGCCCTACGAGGACAGTGTGCTCGGCGCCCTGCGGCCAGTCGACCGCGGCCAGTACCGAACTGACGTCGGCGCCTGGAGCGAGCTCGGGCAATATCTCGGCGTTCTCCCGCAGGGCGGCGGCGGTCTCGCGGGTGCGCAGCGCCGGACTGCAGACAACACGCGTGCCGGCCGGGAGGTGCGCGCGCAGCCAGGCTGCCGAGGCATCCGCCTGCTTATGGCCGCGCCTTGTCAATGGGCGCTGCAGGTCGGCATTGCGGCTTAGGCCGAGCGAGCCAGGCAACTCTTCGGCTTCGGCATGGCGCCAAAGGATCAGATTCATGGGGCGGGGTATTCGGACTAAGGGGGGTGGCTTGAGTATGGCTACGCCTGCAGGTGCATGCAAGGCGGGCAAGCACCGGCCAAACGGGCTTGCAGCATCGCAAGCCCGGATGACGCGCATGTGACGGGGACCTCATGCCAGGCCCGCTGGAAACGCAGACGGCGCCAGCACGTGGATGCCAGGCCTGGGGGTCAGGACGGCATTGCTACGGCGACGCTTGCGGCAGGCCCTTGCCGGTACCAAGGCGGTACCAACGGCCAGATGTTTCCCTGGGCCGGACCGCCGCTAGGCGGTGCCCTGGGAGCGCGCTTGGCGCAACGCTCGCCGGCGGCGAGCGTGGAAGAAGATCAGACTTTGTGGCGGAAGTTAATGCGGCCCTTGGTCAAGTCGTAGGGCGACATTTCCAGCGTCACGCGGTCACCGGCCAGGATGCGGATGCGGTGTTTCTGCATCTTGCCCGAGGCATAGGCCCAGATTTCCACGCCGTTTTCCAGCGTTACGCGGTAACGATTGTCGGGCAGGGCTTCCGAGACAACGCCGCCAAATTCAATGAGTTCTTCCTTAGCCAATCTTCTTCCTTTACGGCAGCCTTGGGCTGCATGATTTAGGTAAATCCGGTGAGGCGAGCGCCGGCTTGCTGCCTGCTGACTCGCGAGGTCCGGGTGCCAGCAGTGACAAGCGCCGGCTTGCTTGGTTGCGCCTTGGAGTTGCGGGAGGCAAGCTGACCCGGACCGGCACGGCCGAAGCGCGTGCTACGTGGTCCACGTTAGGGAATCGCCAGGGGGCGCGTCAGTGCCCGGCCGATTGCCTTGCCGGTTGCGGCCCAAGCTAATGCGGCCGAGCTACCGTGATAGGCGCGGGGCAATGAAGCGGGCAAGATGTTCCCGGTGGCTTGCCGATACTGCGTCGCAGTACAAATTGCGGCTTGATTGCAGATTTCGGCAAGGGCGCCCGGTTACAGGGCATGCTGCATACACCCCGGGCTAACGCGCGATTATACCATGCCAGTGCTGCCCGGGCGTGGTGTGCTCTCGGGTACCTTGTTGGTTTCCGCCCGCAAAAACACGAAAAAAAGCCCGCAGCCGGGTAGGTGACGGGCTAAAAGTGGTGTGGGCGTTCTGCGGATCCGCCCGCGAACAGTGTCGTCGTTCCGGCTCTCGCGGGGCATCCCATATTCATGGCACTGCCGTGGAACTGGTGCGACGCAGTGGAGGGGGGCAGGCGAGTGGCCAAGATTCGGCCCATGTGCCGACAGTGGACGAGACAATGGACGAAAAAAAGGCTTAGACCCTATGGTCTAAGCCTTTGATCTTATTGCTAAATACTGGTCGGGGCGACATGATTCGAACATGCGACCCTCTGATCCCAAATCAGATGCGCTACCAGGCTGCGCTACGCCCCGAAGCATCGGATTGTAGCCCGGCTGGGGGGCACGGGTCAAATTTTACTTTTGCACCGGCCGCGCATGGCGCTGGCCGGTGCCGGTTGCGCTGACGTATTCGATGGGCAAGGTTCGCTTGACTTGGTCGCGAGCGCTGACATAATCCGCACACCGCAGCGGCCAGACCCCGCGCCCGGTCAGGCGCAAGGGGAAGCGTGCCGCCTGCGGGACTGGCGCAGAGCATGAAAACAAGAGTGCCCGCGCCACGATCGCGAGGCCCAGCCCCCGTCCGCCGGGGCGCATGAAGTCGGTCAGATGCGTAAAAAAGAATGAATGGCGAAAACCTTGGGTCCGCGCGGGTCCTGGGGCGCAAGGTGGCGTGATGGAACGCCACCTGCCAAGTTGGACGGGGAAATCATGTTTCAGTCGCAAGTTAGTATGCTCGTCGCGGGCCTATTCGGGTTGCAGATGGCAGTGGTATTCGCCGTCTTGCAGCGCACGCCGGGTATGGGCCGGGCAGGATTGAATTCCTGGGTGGTTGGCGACCTGTTGGTAACGGCCGCCACGGTCTTGCTTGCCGCGCATGACTATCTGCCGGAATGGCGGACGCTCAATCTGGCGGACATGGTCATGACCGCGGCGCTGTCCTTGATGGTGTACGGCACGCGCTGCTTCTTCGGCAGGCGTGGGCGCGCGGGCGCACTCTGCCTGCTGAATCTTGCGGTGCTGGCCGGTGCGGTCTACTTCGATTGGTCGGGGGCGCCGCCGTCGGGGCCGGCGCTGCTCTTCGCCCTGGCCAACATCTATCTTCCGCTCGCGTTGCTGCGCGTCGTGGCGGAGCAAGTGCCGGCCAAGCGCGGCACCGGGCGGCTGGCGGCGCTGTCGCTTGGGTTGATCGCACTCGCCTGCGCGGGTATGGGCGTCTATCAGGCAGCCGAGCTGGCCCTGCTTCCTGTCGGGCTCGCCTGGCTGGCGAAGGGGCCACCCGAAGAAACGTTCACCCTCCTGCACGCCTTCGGCATCGTCAGCTTGTCGGTCAGCTTCGCGCTGATGGCGCACGACAGCCTGCGCCGCCGGCTCGAGCATCGCGCCAGTTATGACGATCTTACCGATGTGCTGACGCGCGGCGCTTACTGGGAGGCGCTGGAGGATGCCTGCAAGCAGGCGGACCGCCTGCAACGTCCTTTGACCGTGGCCTTCATCGATCTTGATCACTTCAAGGCCATCAACGATCTCTACGGCCACCTCGCCGGCGACAGCGTGCTGCGCCACTTCAGCGGGTTGCTGCGCAAGTCGGTGCGCACGGGCGATTTCGTCGGCCGGCTGGGGGGGGAAGAATTCGGCATCGTGATGCCGGACGCGTCACTGGACCAGGGGCGGGCGATCAGCTTGCGGTTGAATATGCTGGTGCGCGCAACGCCATGCCCGTCCGAGCCCGATGCGATCTCCTACACGGTCAGCGTCGGCATGGCCGAGCGGCTGCCGGGAGAGGGCGCGGATGCGCTGATGCGCCGAGCCGACAATGCCCTCTACGACGCCAAGACAATGGGTCGGAATTGCGTTTCCACGCAGCCTGTCGAGCGAATTGCCGGCATGGCAACGACACCGCGCATGCGGATTTCGCAGGCATCGTGACGATTGCCCGTGCGGCGCGCCGCGTCGGGGCGGTAGGATAGGCCGCGGCTCTGAGGTAGAATACCGGGCTTCGTATCGGTAGTCTTCAGCAGTTTCCACGTATCCGCCCTTAGCTCAGTTGGATAGAGCACTCGCCTTCTAAGCGAGCGGTCACACGTTCGAATCGTGTAGGGCGGGCCATCTTCTCCCGCATTCCCCACAAGTCCGGATTAAGATTCCAGGGTTGAGCCGCGGTTTTGGCCACGGTCTCGTTGCCCGAGGTGTCCCCATGGCAAAGTCCCCGGCAGGCAGTGCCAGGAAACTGCGTCAATGGTTGGTCGGCGGCGCCTGCCTGTTGTTGCTGGCTGCTGCTGCCCGCCATGCCTTGTTCCTGGCCGTTGAACGTGATGCGTTCGAACCCAAGCAGGCCGGCTCAGCCGATGCCGTGACCCCCGACCGCCTGGGCGCCCCGTCACGCCAGTTCGCTTTTTCCAGCGGGGCGCGCACGTTGCGCGGCTCTTGCGTATTGGCGCAGGCAGCCGAGGCGCCTGCCGTGCTGATCTATCACGGCGACGAGGAGAACCTGTCCGACTGGGCCAGCGCCCAGGCGCTGCTTTACCGTAACGGCATTTCTTCCTGTGTGTTCGACTACAGCGGCTACGGCGCCAGCGATGGCAAGCCCGGCGTTGTCAACCTGCATGAAGACGGCGTGGCCGCTTACGGGCAGTTCCTCGCCGCTACGCCGTTGTCGTCCCGGCGCTATGTGATGGGATTTTCGCTAGGCTCAGCGGTGCTGCTTGATGTGATATCCACATTGCGCCCGGCACCGGATGGCCTGGTGATTGCCGCCGGATTCACGTCCGCGCGCGAGGCGGCGGTGGTGACAGGGCGGGTGCCGGTGTGGTTGGCGCGGCTGCTGCCCGAGCCGTGGGACAACGAGATGCACTTGCATCATTTGCAGTTGCCGCTGCTGCTTGTGCACAGCCGCGCGGATGAGGTGATTCCCTTCGCGCATGCCGAGCGGCTGGAGCGTGCCGCCGCGGGGGCGCGGCGACTGGTGGCGTTGCCGGCGCTGCCGCACGATGCGGCGATCGAACCGGAGCGTCAGGATGCCTTCTGGGCACCGATCATTGCTTATCTGCGCTCGGGTCTCCTGCCCGCGCCGGGCCCCGATTAGTTGGCGCGTGCCATGCGCGGTGGTCCCGGTGCCAGCTCGCCGCAGGCACTAAAAAGGGGCGCCGGCCAAAGCCGGGCGCCCCCTTTTTGCGATGGCCGGCCGCCCAGGCGGCCGCACCCGGATTACGCTTCTTCGGGCAGGCTCGCGCCCACCGTGTTGAAGCCGGCGTCGACATAGGTGATCTCGCCGGTCACACCGCTGGCCAGGTCGGACAGCAGGAATGCGGCCACGTTGCCGACCTCGTCGATGGTCACATTGCGGCGCAGCGGCGCTGCTTCCTCGATATGGCCCAGCAGCTTGCCGAAGCCCTTGATGCCGGAGGCAGCCAGGGTCTTGATCGGGCCTGCCGAGATGCCGTTGGCACGGATGCCGCGCGGGCCTACCGAGGCGGCCAGGTAGCGCACGCTGGCTTCCAGCGAGGCTTTGGCCAGGCCCATGGTGTTGTAGTTCGGCACCACGCGCTCCGCGCCCAGATAGGTCAGCGTCAGCAGCGAGGCCTTGTCCGACAGCATGGGCAGTGCGGCCTTGGCCAGCGCCGGGAAGCTGTAGGCGGAAATGTCGTGCGCCACGCGGAAGGATTCGCGCGAGAGGCCCTCGAGGAAGTCGCCGGCGATCGCTTCGCGCGGTGCGAAGCCGATCGAGTGCACCAGCCCGTCGAGCTTGTCCCAGCTCTGGCCCAGTGCGGCGAAGGTGGCGGCGATTTGCTCGTCGCTGCCGACATCGCATTCGAACACCAGACTGCTGCCAAACTCCTTGGCAAAATCGTTGATGCGGTCCTTGAAACGCTCGCCGACATAAGTAAAGGCGAGTTCCGCGCCTTCGCGCTTGCAGGCCGATGCGATGCCATAGGCAATCGAGCGGTTGGACAGCAAGCCGGTAATCAGGATTCGCTTACCTGCGAGAAATCCCATAACTTCTCCAATGATTGTTCGGGGTGGACGGGCACGGTTCGTGCAATCGCGTCCGGGTTGCAGCGCGCGCCGCGGTGGCTGCTTGGCAGCAGGCTGACGACCGGCAAACTAGCGGTGCCGCGTACTGGAATGTCCGGATGGCTGAACGCCGGCCGAACCCATGTAAAATTGTCTCATAACTTGACCGCGCCGCAGACGGCCGCGGACGAATCCGATTCAGGTGGAGGACCCCAACCGGATGTATATTCGCGCACGTAGACCGCTTCAGGCGGCATGGCAGCGCTTCCGCAAGATTGCGGCGCTGGGCTGTGGACTAGTAGCCCTGTGTGCCGCGGGTTTTCCCTTATCCGCTGGCGCGGCCCATGGTTTCGCTCAGTATGGCGGCCTCAAGTATCCCGCCGACTTCACCCATTTCGATTACGTCAATCCGGACGCGCCACGCGGCGGCACGCTGACGCTCGCGAATCCGGACCGCCGCACCAGCTTCGACAAGTTCAACCCGTTTACGCTCAAGGGTACCTCCGCCCCCGGCGTGAATTCGCTGATGTTCGAATCCCTGCTGATCGCCAGCGCCGACGAAACCGCCAGCGCCTATGGCTTGCTGGCCGATGACGTGACCGTGGCGCCGGACGAACTGTCCGTCTCCTTTCACATTCGGCCGCAGGCGCGCTTCAGCAACGGCGATCCGGTGCTGGCCAGCGACGTCAAGTATTCCTACGACATGCTGATGAGCAAGGCATCCAGCCCTGGCTACCGCAGCATGTGCACCGATGTGAAAGCCGTCACTGTGGTGGATCCGCACACGGTGCGCTTCGATTTCAAGCAGCGCAACGTCGAGTTGCCGCTGATTGTCGGTTCGCTGCCGGTCTTTTCGAAGAAGTGGACCGCCACGGTACCGTTCGACAAGCTGACCTTCGAGGATCCCGTGGCCAGCGGGCCCTACCTGATCGAGCGCTACGATGCCGGACGCGGCATCAGTTTCAAGCGCAATCCAGCCTATTGGGGCAAGGACCTGGCGGTGCGGCGCGGCACCTTTAACTTCGATCGCGTGGTCTACCGCCTCTACAAGGACGAGACCGCCAAGCTGGAAGCCTTCAAGGCCGGCGAGTTCGACGCCATCGTCGAGTACAAGGCCAAGAGCTGGGCGAAGAGCTATGAAGGCAAGCGCTTTAGCAACGGCGAGTTGGTAAAGACCGATTTTCCGCATCGCAACGGAGCCGGCATGCAGGGCTTCGTCATGAATATGCGCAAGCCGGTGTTCCAGGACGTGCGGGTCAGGCAGGCCATGATCCTGGCGCTGGACTTCGAGTGGCTGAACCGCCAGCTCTTCTACGGCGCCTACCGGCGTCTCGATAGCTGGTTCTCCAACAGCGAACTGGCAGCCAGTGCCACCTTCGATGGCCGGCCGGGGCCCGGCGAGCTGGCGCTGCTGGAGCCGTTGCGCACACAGTTGGCGCCGGAGGTATTCGGGCCTGTCGTGCCGATGCCCACCACCAATCCGCCGCGCTCCCTGCGGGACAACCTGCGCGAGGCGCGCAGGTTGCTGGCGCAGGCGGGCTGGACCTACACGGATGGTGCGCTGCGCAATGCCAAGGGTGAACCTTTCGTCTTCGAGTTCCTGGATGACGGCGGCGCCATGAGCCGTGTCATCACCACTTATGTGCGCAACCTGGAAAAGTTGGGCATGGAGGTGAACCAGCGCACCACCGATTTCGCGCTATACCAGAAGCGGCTGGAGGACTTCGACTTCGACATGGTGTCGATCCGCTTCCCGGATTCGCAGAGCCCCGGCAATGAACTGCGCGACCGCTTCAACAGCGAAGCCGCAGGCACGCCCGGTTCCGATAATCTATTCGGCCTGAAATCGCCTGCCATCGACCGGTTGGTGGACAATGTCCTGCATGCCCATACGCGCGACGAACTGGTCAACGCCGGGCGCGCGCTGGACCGCGTGCTGATGCACGGCTACTACATCGTCCCCAACTGGTATAGCGCCTCGCACCGGGTGTCATATCGGAAAGAGCTGGTCTATCCGCAGCGCTTGCCGTACTACTACACGGCCGAAGGCTGGATACTGAGCGACTGGTGGCGTGCCGACACCAAGCCGGCCGCTCAATAAGCGCGACAAGGAAACTAGATGCTCGCCTATCTGCTCAAGCGCGTATTGCTGATGATCCCGACACTGATCGGCGTCATCACCCTGACCTTCGCGGTGATCCAGTTCGTGCCGGGAGGACCGGTCGAGCAGATGATGCTCGAGCTCAAGGGCAGGGGAGGCGGTGGCGGCGAGGCCAGCGGCGGGGGCGCGGAATACCGCGGCCGGCGCGGCGTGGACCCCGAGAAGATCAAGGAGATCCAGGCCCTGTACGGTTTCGACAAGCCGCCGCTGGAGCGCTACTTCATGATGCTCAAGCGCTTCGCCCAGTTCGACCTGGGGCAGAGCTATTTCCAGCACCGCAGCGTGTGGGAGCTGGTGAAGTCGAAGATGCCGGTCTCCGTCAGCCTGGGTCTATGGACCTTCTTCCTGACCTACCTGATATCGGTGCCGCTCGGTATCTCCAAGGCGATCCGGGCAGGCAGCCGCTTCGATGTGGTGACCAGCATGGTGGTGCTGGTGGGCTATGCCATTCCCGGCTTCGTGCTGGGTGTGTTGCTGCTGGTGCTGTTCGGGGGCGGCACTTTCGTGCAGTGGTTCCCGCTGCGCGGGCTCACGTCGGACAACTGGGAGCAGCTCTCGCTGATGGGCAAGGTAATGGACTACCTTTGGCATCTGGTGCTGCCGATCACCGCATCGGTGGTGGGCAGTTTTGCCGTGGTTACCATGCTGACCAAGAACGCTTTCCTCGAAGAGATTCGCAAGCAATACGTGCTGACCGCCCGCGCCAAGGGCCTGGCGGAGCGGCGCGTGCTGTGGAAGCACGTCTTCCGCAACGCGCTGATCCCGCTTGTGACCGGTTTCCCGGCGGCCTTTATCGGTGCTTTCTTCACGGGCTCCCTGCTGATCGAAACGCTGTTCTCGCTCGACGGACTCGGCCTGCTGTCGTATGAGGCCGTGCTGCGGCGCGATTACCCGGTCGTGCTGGGCACGCTCTACCTGTTCACCCTGATCGGCCTTGTGACCCGGCTGATTTCCGATGTCTGCTATGTGATGGTCGACCCGCGCATCCACTTCGAGGCAGTGCACCGATGAAATTCCGCTCGCGCACGCTCCCCAACGGGCTGCCGCATTCACCCTCGCCGCGCCAGCGAGCCTGGCAGCGGTTTCGTCGCAATCGCCTCGGCTACTGGAGCCTGATCCTCTTTGTTGCCATCTTCCTGCTCAGCCTGGTTGCCGAGACCTTGTCGAGCGACAGGCCGCTGGTGGTGAAGTACAAAGGCGAATGGTATTTCCCCATCGTGAAGACCTACGCCGAGAACACCTTCGACGGAGACTTTCCTACCAGGGCGGACTACCTCGATCCCTTTATCCGCGACCGCATCACCAGCAATGGCAATTTCGCGATTTTTCCGCCCAACCGCTATTCGTACGATTCGATCAACTATTTCTCCAAGGAACCCAATCCGGCGCCGCCTTCGGCGGAGAACTGGCTGGGTACCGATGACCGCGGGCGCGACGTGCTGGCACGGCTGCTCTACGGTTTTCGCGTCTCAGTGCTGTTCAGCCTGGCCCTGACCCTGATCGGCGTGGTGATCGGCACCCTGACGGGCGCCCTGATGGGCTTCTTCGGCGGGCGCTTCGACCTGTTCTCGCAGCGCGCCATCGAGATCTGGAGCTCGATGCCCGAGCTCTACCTGCTGATCATCTTCGCCTCGATCTTCACGCCAAGCCTGGCGCTGCTGATCATCCTGCTCTCGCTGTTCGGCTGGATGGGTTTGTCCGACTACGTGCGCGCCGAGTTCTACCGCAATCGCTCGCTCGATTACGTCAAGGCGGCACGGGCGCTCGGACTCTCCAACGTACAGATCATGTGGCGCCACATCCTGCCCAACAGCCTGACGCCCGTCATCACCTTCCTGCCATTCCGCATGAGCGCCGCCATCCTGGCCCTGACCAGCCTCGACTTCCTTGGCCTGGGCGTGCCGCCCACCACCCCTAGCCTGGGCGAGTTGCTGGCGCAGGGCAAGGCCAACCTCGATGCCTGGTGGATTTCCTTGTCGACCTTCGCCGTGCTGGTGGTGACCCTGCTGCTGCTGACCTTCATGGGCGACGCGCTGCGCGATGCCTTCGATACGCGCCTGGGCCTGGCCCAGCTACGCGGACGGGTCGAGCCGAAGGCGCCGGAAGGTTCGCCCGCGGCCGAGGTGACGCCATGAGCGCGCTGTCGCAAGCCAGCACCGTAAATGGTGTGCAAGCGGTGCAAGCCAGGGAGGGCGCTGGCGGCCCGCTAATGTGCATCGAGCGCCTGTCGGTCACGTTCGGCCATGGCGACGATGCCACCCGCGCGGTGCGCGATGTCAGCTTTGACTTGCGTGCGGGCGAACGCTTCGCGCTGGTGGGCGAATCCGGCTCGGGCAAGACGGTTACCGCGCTTGCCATGCTGCGCCTGGTGGAGGACGCGCGTTACCAGGGCGCGGTGCGTTTCGAGGGCCGCGACCTGCTCAAGGTCTCGGAGCGCGAGATGCGGGGCATTCGTGGTGCCGACATCGCCATGATCTTCCAGGAACCGATGACTGCGCTCAACCCGCTCTACACGATCGGCAACCAGATCGTGGAGACGCTGGCGCTGCATGAGGGCCTGGACCGGCGCTCTGCGCGCGAGCGCGCCATCGCATTACTCGAGCGCACTGGCATCAGTGATGCGGCGCACCGGTTCGACAGCTTTCCACACCAGCTATCGGGCGGCCAGCGCCAGCGCGCGATGATCGCCATGGCGCTGGCCTGCCGGCCCAAGCTGCTGCTGGCCGATGAGCCTACCACTGCCCTCGACGTCACCATCCGCGTGCAGATCCTCGAGTTGCTGCGCGACCTGCAGGCTGAGTTCGGCATGGCCGTCATGCTGATCACGCACGACCTCAACCTGGTGCGGGCTTTCGCCCAGCGCGTGGGCGTGATGGAGAAGGGCGTGCTGGTCGAGGTGGGCGAAACCACCAGCGTTTTCGCCGCGCCCCAGCATCCCTATACCCGCAAGCTGATCGACAGCCGGCCACGCCGCGAGGTGCTGCCGTTGGTGCCGCTGGCGCCGGTACTGCTGGAAGCGCGCGGCTTGTGCGTGAACTATGCGCGCAAGCGCAGCGGGCTGGCTGGCTGGTTCGGCCGGGATCAGTTTGCCGCGGTCAAGGGCGTGGATTTTTCGCTGCGCGAGGGCGAGACGATCGGCATCGTGGGCGAATCGGGCTCCGGCAAGACCACGCTGGCTCACGCCGTGCTGAACCTGCAGCGCCGTAGTGCCGGCGAAATCCAGTTCCTGGGCCGCAACCTGAACGAAGTCTCGCGGCGCGAGCGTAGCGTTTTGCGCTCGCGTTTGCAGGTGGTGTTCCAGGACCCGTTCGGTTCGCTCTCGCCGCGCATGACCATCGAGCAGATCGTGGGGGAGGGCCTGGCACTGCACCAGCCGGGCCTTTCGCGTGACGCCATGCGGCAACGCGTTACCGAGGCGCTGCGCGAGGTGGGCATGGACCGCACGGCCCTGGGGCGGTATCCCCATGAGTTTTCCGGCGGCCAGCGCCAGCGCGTGGCGATCGCGCGCGTGCTGATCCTCAAGCCGCAGGTGCTGGTGCTCGATGAGCCGACGTCCGCGCTCGATGTCTCCATCCAGCAGCAGGTGCTGGCGCTGCTGACGCAACTGCAGCGCAAGTACAACCTGAGCTATCTCTTTATCAGTCATGACCTGGCCGTGATCCGCGCCATGGCGCACCGGGTCATCGTGATGAAGTCCGGCGAGGTGGTGGAGGCGGGAGAAACCGAGGTTGTGCTAGGTGACCCGCAGCACGCATACACCCGCAAGCTCATGATCGCGGCCGAAATTGGTGCAGGCGACCCGATTCCGCAGCAAGTTGGTGCGGCCGAACTCAGGGTGTCACCCGATTGACCTGCCGCTGACATAATCAAACCGAGAAAGCATCTGCGACTTCCGTTGTATAGCCTTGATTACAAAGCACTTTATCTGAATTTTGTAACGAACTTTGACATGTGGATGACAACCTTATACCATCCGGCGAGAACTAATTTTACGGGTGGTTCGCGCGTCGCTTATGCGCAGCGCGGGTGGCTTGCGTCACTTGGCGCGCTTTTTGCGTGCGATCCACTTCATTGATTTCAGGCCCGCCCCGGTGTGTTTGCCCGGGCCCGGACAAGAACGATTCATCAGGAGAACCAATGCAGCGAACGGTGCTTCATTCCCTGGCGCGCGCCGCCGTAGGAATAGCCATTGCCTGCGGTGCCACTCTATCGAATGGAGTGCTGGCTGACACGGTCTTCAAGGATCCCGACGCCCGCATCGACGCACGTACCGAACTCAGCGCGGAGCCGCATCCGGAAGGCAAGCGCGGCTTGCTGTCTTCGGTCATGAACTCGACCAGCCATGTGGCCAGCAAGGCCGGCGACCTGGTCATGAATGCCCTCGGGCTGATCGGCGTGCGTTACCGCTTCGGCGGCAACAGCCCGGAATCGGGCCTCGACTGCAGCGGTTTTGTCCGCTACGTCTTCAACGATACCTTTGGCTTCATGCTGCCGCGCCGCTCGGTCGAGATGAGCCAGGTCGGCACCACCGTGGCAACCAGCGACCTGCGTCCCGGCGACCTGGTGTTCTTCAACACCATGCGCCATACCTTCTCGCACGTTGGCATCTACATTGGCGACAACAAGTTCGTACATGCCCCGTCCACCGGCAGCAAGATTCGTGTCGATGACATGCGCGCCTCGTACTGGGTGACGCGCTACAACGGCGCGCGCCGTATCGACGATATGCCGCAGGACAGCGGCAGCGCCAGCAACCTGGGCAATATGGTCGAGACGCTCAAGCGTTTCGATCCCAACGCAGGCGGTCGTTCGCTCTACGGCGGCTGAGGCGCAGGCGGGCCCTGTCCGTGCGTGTCACAACGAAAAAAGGACTGCCTCGCAGTCCTTTTTTCGTTGTCGCCGCCTCCCGGCGGCATGTGCTCCCGCGGCCGTTATTGCGCGGCCACCGTTCCGGCGGGTCGCGAGCGCGCCAGGGCAAGCTTGTCGCGCAGGCTCGCCATGACCGCGGAGGCCGCTTGCTCGCCAGCCAGGATGGCGCGGTTGCGCGAGGCGAAGTCGCTGCCACCCATGTCGGGCAGGTCGGGGCGGATTACCACATCGGCATGTGCCAGGGCCATCTTGCTGATCGACTGCCCCATGATGGCCGTGGTCTGCAGCAATACGCCGCTCTGGCCGCCGTTCTTCTGGCTGGAGGGCTCGGCGGAGATGTTCACGGCTATCACGAAGTCAGCGCCCATGGTGCGTGCGGAATCGACCGGTACGGGTTCGACCAGCCCGCCGTCCACATAGTCATGCCCCTGGATCGAGACCGGCTGGAACACGCCCGGTACGCTGCTCGACGCCCGTACCGCCTGGCCGGTGTTGCCGCGCCGGAACAAGATGCCCTGGCCGGTCTTGAGGTTGGTGGCGACGATGCCCAGTGGCAGCTTCATGGACTCGATCGGGCGATTGGCGACCAGCCGGTTCACATAGTTCTGCAGCGCTTCGCCCTTGAGCCAGCCGCCAAAGCGGGTGCCGAAGGGTAGGGCCCAGTCGGCGATGGTGGCTTCGTCCATCGTCAGCGCCACCCTGTTGAGCTGGAATCCGTTCATGCCCGATGCGTAGAGCGCCGCGACCACCGCGCCGGCGCTGGTGCCGGTGACGAAGTCCGGATGGATGCCCTGCGCTTCAAGCGCCTTGATCACCCCAATGTGAGCGAAGCCGCGTGCGGCGCCGCCGCCGAGCGCAAGGCCGATCTTGATCGGGCGAGGTGGCGCCATGGGCGGCGTGCCCGGGGTGTCCGGCGCTGCGGTGAGTGCGCCCGGTTTCGGGCCAAAGGAGCAGGCCGCCAGCAGCGCTGCCGCGCCGGTGCCAAGGAAGTTGCGTCGTTGCATGGAGGGATCGGAGAAGGGAAATGGCGCAGTCGGCACAGCCAGCGCGGGGAGGGCGGAAAGTGCCGCCCACGTCGGCCGCGCGTTCCGCGCGACAGCATTCAGACCGGGCACAGCATAAATGATTCCGCGTGGCCGGACCTTCCCGTGCGAACCGGGGCGGCTGGCAGCGCCCTGCTTGCTATAATGCGGCGATCCTGTGCGACACGCACTATCGTGTCCGGGCAGCTCCAACGTAAGGAGCATCGACCTTGTTGGGACAAGGGGAAGGTTTCCGCCTGAACTGTCCAATCCCAACCATTTCTTGCTTAGACGAACCGGGCCGAACAGCCAGGGGGAGTCTAGAACGTTGCGAGGAAGGCCAGAACACCGGCCGGATTTGCAGCTTGCTTTTTGCTGGATGGATTTCCAGCCATTGCCCAAGGGCGGGGACGCTCGCCTTTGGGCGAGTTCTCTGTAAACGCCCCTCCATGGAGAGGCGGGTGGCTATGCAACGGAGTATGTTGCATAGACGTTACATAGCATTCAAACCGGTCCGGATGGACTGGCGCTAGGCTCTTTGGGACGGTAGGCACTCGCGAGAGTACACCGCCGTCAAGCGCTCGCTAGTAGAGGGGCATGTGAAGTAAGGAAGTGAGGTCCCGGAGCGTAAGCTCTGCGCGTTATGGTTCGGTCGGACATCCCCGTAAGGGTGCTCTGATAGAGAACCTGCTATGCGACTAGCAGTAGCCTAGGGAGACATGCGTCACTGGTAACGGTGGGGTGTGAAGCTCTCCTGACAATGTAGCCCCCTCAAGGGTATTAATGGATCGTGAGGTCCTTTGATAGAGGCTCCGAGCAGCAACGGGGTCAAGGCGCTAGGCTGGCTGGTATGGGTAATGTAAGTGAACTGCTGATAAACGTCGTAAGCATTGCAGTGCCAAAGCTGCTGACAGGCACTAACCAAAATGGTACGTGGTCGGTTGTCCCGCTAGGATCTCGGGGCACGTCGCTATCAGGCCACCGGCGAATATGCAGACCCTAACCCAGTCGTGTAATGCGCAGGGAACGTGGTAAGCCCGTATGGCTGCCGGAGCGCAGTTGGCTCAGGCAGGCGAACCGCAAGGAACGCTGTTGGCTGTGCGGGTATGGGAGGTTGGAAAAAGCGAATGCCGGGCTGTAATGGTTCGGATAGGGGTTGAAACATCATCCCACGCGAAAGCGGGCAGACTTCCAACTGGTCTTTCGTCGCAAGACGGCTGACTGAACTCGCTTGTTTAAATTTTCTTCCCTTGAGGGGCAACTGTCCCTCAAGGGGCATGTTGTCTCTTGATTTTGGGGAAGATCCTCAAGATAGGAGAGCAGCATGGAAGCATTGATCCGCAAGGATGAATCTGCGCCCTCCGGCGTACTGCAACGATGGGGCGACATCAATTGGCGCCGTGTCGAACGGAACGTTCGAGCAATGCAGATTCGAATTGCGAAGGCAACACAGGAAGGGGACTGGCGCCGGGTGAAAGCCCTGCAACGGTCTCTGACCCGCTCGTGGTCCGCCAAGGCATCGGCGGTACGACGAGTGACGGAGAACCAAGGTGCGCGGACGGTAGGTGTTGACCGCGAACAGTGGAACTCGCCTGAAGTCCGATGGGAAGCCATTGGGCGGTTGAAGCGCCGGGGGTATCGACCCAAGCCATTAAGGAGGGTCTTTATTCCCAAATCCAATGGAAAGGAGCGCCCTCTGGGCATTCCGACCATGTTGGATCGAGCCATGCAGGCGTTATACCTGCTGGCGCTGGAACCGGTGTCCGAAGGGACGAGCGATCCGAACTCGTATGGGTTCCGGATCAATCGCTCTACCGCGGACGCCATGTCTCAGCTATTTGTCTCGCTATCCCAGAAGGCTTCGGCTCAATGGGTGTTAGAGGCGGATATCAAAGGTTGCTTTGACCATATCAGCCACGACTGGCTGGAGCGCAATGTCCCTATGGACAAAGTGATCCTGCGGAAATGGCTGAAAGCTGGCGTGGTATTTCAGGGTCAGCTTCAGGCGACCGAGGCCGGAACACCACAGGGGGGCATCATTTCCCCGACTCTGGCAAACGTGGCGCTGAACGGGTTGGAACGACAATTGGTGGAGTCCTTGCGGACAAAACTCGGAGTCGCCAACGTACGGAAGCATAAGGTGAACGTCGTGCGGTACGCAGACGACTTCGTGGTCACCGGCAGTACGCCGGATGTTTTGGAGCACGAAGTGAAGCCGTGGGTAGAGGCGTTCCTAGCAGTACGGGGGCTGACGCTATCGACGGAGAAAACGCGGATTGTCCACATTGCCAACGGCTTCGACTTCCTTGGGTGGAATTTCCGGAAGTACTCGGGAACGCTGCTCATCAAGCCAAGCAAAAAGAACGTGCAGACGTTCTATCGCAAGGTGAAGGAAGTCATCGGTGCTAACAAAGCGGTAAAGCAGGCGGGTCTAATCGCTCTGCTGAATCCGATGCTAAGGGGCTGGGCGCAGTATCACAGTCCGGTGGTTGCGAAGGCCACGTTCACACGCGTGGAGCACGATATTTTTCGGGCTCTATGGCGATGGGCGAAACGGCGACACAGCGGAAAGGACTCTGGCTGGGTGCGGAAGAAGTACTATGCATCGGTCGGGGAACGGCACTGGGTGTTCGGGACCACGGTAACAAAGGCGGGTGGTAGTAGCTACTGGAAGGAGTTGTACTCGCTTTCGAGTACGATCATTCAACGGCACACTAAGATCAAAGGGAGCTACAACCCCTTTGATCCCGAGCAGGAGCAGTATGGCGAAAAGTTGCGACAGGAGCGCATGCAATCAAGCATGTCGCACCGAAAGCAGTGGATCAAGCTGTATCTGTCCCAGCGAGGGCTGTGTGCGGTGTGTCAGTGCAAGATAACCAAAGAGACCGGGTGGGAAGATCACCACTTGGAACCGCGCATTCTCGGCGGGTCCGATGCTCTAGGGAATCGCGTGCTGCTGCACCCGAACTGCCACATCCAAGTTCACCACTACGGTCAAACTGTTGTGAAACCGGTGTTTAATTAACATTTGCAGAAGACATGAGCCGTATGCGGGGAAACTCGCACGTACGGTTCCTCGGGGGGGATGGGTCAGCAATGACCTGTCCCTACCCTCCACACTCCGGCCTGCGCGCATTCGTGCGCGGGCTTTTTTGTTTCATTCCTCTATGACACAACGCGTCCGCACCCGCTTCGCGCCGAGCCCGACCGGCTTCATTCACCTCGGCAATATTCGCTCCGCGCTCTACCCCTGGGCCTTTGCACGCCGCATGAAGGGCGATTTCATCCTGCGCATCGAAGACACGGACGTCGAGCGTTCGTCTCAGGAGTCGGTGGACGTGATCCTGGAGGGCATGGCCTGGCTCGAGCTCGATATCGACGAAGGCCCGTTCTATCAGATGCAGCGCATGGACCGCTATCGCGAGGTGGTCAAGCAGATGCTGGACAGCGGGCTGGCCTATCCCTGCTACATGAGCACGGAGGAGCTGGATGCGCTGCGCGACGCGCAGCGCGAGCGCGGCGAGAAGCCGCGCTATAACGGCTTCTGGCGCCCCGAGCCGGGCAAGGTCCTGCCGGAGCCGCCGGCCGGGGTGCAGCCAGTGATCCGCTTCAGGAATCCCATTGGCGGCAGCGTGGTCTGGGACGACGCGGTCAAGGGGCGCATCGAGATCTCGAACGACGAGCTCGACGACCTGGTGATCGCCCGCCCGGACGGCACGCCCACCTATAACTTCTGCGTGGTGGTCGATGACCTCGATATGCAGATCACCCACGTGATTCGCGGTGACGATCACGTCAACAACACGCCGCGGCAGATCAACATCATCCGCGCACTCGGCGGTACGCCGCCTGTCTATGCCCACTTGCCGACCGTGCTCAACGAGCAGGGCGAAAAGATGAGCAAACGCCATGGCGCCATGGCCGTGACCGGCTATCGCGACGAAGGCTATCTGCCCGAGGCCGTGCTCAACTACCTGGCCCGCCTGGGTTGGGCGCATGGCGACGCCGAGATCTTCTCGCGCGAGCAGTTCGTCGAGTGGTTCGACCTGGAGCACCTGGGCAAGTCGCCGGCGCAGTACAACCCCGAGAAGCTGGCCTGGCTCAACAACCACTACATCAAGGTGGGCGACAACGCGCGCCTGGCCGGGCTTACCCAACCCTTTATCGAGGCGCTGGGCGGCAAGGTGGAGGGTGCCAGTCTGGAAGGTGTCATCGCGCTGGTGAAGGATCGTGCGAATACCCTGAAGGACGTGGCGCAGGCGGCGATGCTGTTCTATCGCGGCGAGCCGCAAGCGGACCCGGTGCTCAAGGCCGAGCATCTCAACGCCGATATCCTGCCGGCGCTGCATGCCCTGGCTGCACGGCTGGCGGCCCTGACGGAATGGAAGCGGGAGGACATCAGCGCAGCATTCAAGGCCGTGCTGGCCGAGTTCGGCCTGAAGATGCCGAAGCTGGCCATGCCGGTGCGCCTGCTGGTGGCGGGGCAGTTGCAGACCCCCGCCATCGACGCCGTGCTGGAGTTGTTCGGGCGCGACACCGTGCTGCGTCGCATCCAGGCCGGACTTGCCTGAGGGAATTTGCAAAAAATCCTGGCGGGGGCTTGCGCTTCTGCCAGGACTTGAGCATAATCTCGTTCTCCCTGCAGCGCGGACAAGAACCAAGCGGGCTTAACGGATGGAAGCGATAGGTAGTAATTTCGCAGTAATGCGGATCGCTGAAAAAGTTAAAAAAAGGGTTGTCGAAAAGCAGGGTTGTTTATATAATCTTGCTTTCGCCGAAACGACGAAACAAACGCGAAACGACAGCGGTAGGTAGTGAATCAGTAGTGCCGTACCATGGGGCTATAGCTCAGCTGGGAGAGCGCTTGCATGGCATGCAAGAGGTCAGCGGTTCGATCCCGCTTAGCTCCACCAAAATGCCGGAGGTTTTGATTTTAGTGAATCAAGACTTTCAGTGCGGTGAAGATCTGCTTGTTAAGGTCTTCGTCGCGCAAGACGGAACAAGTTGAAAGACAAGTTTCTGTCCCCTTCGTCTAGAGGCCTAGGACATCACCCTTTCACGGTGAGTACAGGGGTTCGAATCCCCTAGGGGACGCCAAATAACGAACGTAACCAAACGTTCGGTTTGTCGTCAGGAGCGTTGGCTCGTGGTGATAAGTAAGAGTATGGAGTGGTAGTTCAGTTGGTTAGAATACCGGCCTGTCACGCCGGGGGTCGCGGGTTCGAGTCCCGTCCACTCCGCCAAAACTAAACCCGCATGGTTATGCCATGCGGGTTTTTTCTTTTGCTGTCCGGCAATTATCCCGGTGGCTCGTTGATAATCTCCGGCCAATCGACAGCCGATCGTGCTGTGGCTGTGCGCGGCACATTATTCGCGGTTGTGTTTCCTGGGCGGCAGGACATTATTGCGATAGTGCTCCGCTATAGCCCTGTATGACCCCGCCCTTAATCGATTTGCTGCCCAAAAGGGGTTGTCAAAGGGCAAAGTTGTTTATATAATCTCGTCTTCGCTGAAACGAAGAAACAAACGCGAAAACGACGGCGTTGGTAAGCCGCGATGCAGCAACGCAGTACATGGGGCTATAGCTCAGCTGGGAGAGCGCTTGCATGGCATGCAAGAGGTCAGCGGTTCGATCCCGCTTAGCTCCACCAAATGCCGGAAGTTTCGAGTCTGGTGAATCGAGGCTCCATTGTGGCGAGGATCTGGTTGTTAAGGTCTTCGGCATGCAAGACGGAACAAGTTGAAAAACAAGTTCTTGTCCCCTTCGTCTAGAGGCCTAGGACATCACCCTTTCACGGTGAGTACAGGGGTTCGAATCCCCTAGGGGACGCCAGATAACGAACGTAACCAAACGTTCGGTTTGTCATCAGGAGCATGGCTCGTGGTGATAAGCAAGAGTATGGAGTGGTAGTTCAGCTGGTTAGAATACCGGCCTGTCACGCCGGGGGTCGCGGGTTCGAGTCCCGTCCACTCCGCCAAAACTAAACCCGCATGGTTATACCATGCGGGTTTTTTCTTTTGCTATCCGGTATTTACACTGGTGGCGCATTGATAATCTCCGGCAAATTCGGCGCCGCTCGCGCAGCGACGGCGCGTGCGTATTATTTGCCTCTGTCTTTCCTGGGTAGTCGGATATTGTTGCGTAGCGCTTGCGGCCGGACCGTCGGCATGTCCTGCACATGCCTGCCGGGTCACAGGCAAAATCCATCCGGCACGCGCGTCAGGGGGGGGGCAGGCTTAACCGTCGTGGCAACGGCTGACGGTAACGAAGTAGCGCACCAGCAACGAGCCCGCGATGGCCAGGCTGATACTGTTGGCCATCCAGAACCCAGCGGCGCCATGCGTGAAGGCTGGCAGGGCGTCGATCAGGCCAAAACCAAGCACGTAACCGCCACCCAGGCCGACGCCCCAGAGGGACAGCGCATAGATCAAGGTCGGCACCAGTGCGATCTTGTAGGCGCGCAGGATGAATGCCGTCATGACTTGTACCGCATCGAAGGCCTGGTAGAAGGCAATGAACAGCATCAGCGGCAGGGCGGCGCCGACCACCGCAGGGTCCTTGGCATAGGCATGCAGCAGCGGCTCGCGCAGGATCCACAGCATGCCGCCGACCATGATCGCGAGCGCCGCCGCCAGGCAGATCCCGTGCCGGGCGATGCGGCGCGCCGCCGTCCGGTCACGCGCGCCAAGGGCTTGCGCCACCAGCGTCGAGGTGGCGATTGCCAGTGACAGCGGCAGCATGTAGGCCACCGCGCCGAGGTTGGCAATGATCTGGTGCCCGGCCAGCACGACGGTGCCCATGCGCGTGATGAAGATCGACATCAGCGTGAACGAGGTGATCTCGATCAGGTAGGTCAGTCCCATTGGCACGCCCAGCCGCAGCAGCGCGCGGATCGGCCGCGCCTGCGGCCATGCCCAGCTGGAAAATATCTGCAAGGGACGGTACGCCGCGTTGCGCCGCAGGATCAGGACGCCGGAGATGCACCAGATCCAGCTGATCAGCGCCGAAGCGAGCGCGCAGCCGGGTCCGCCCATGGCCACGAGGCCGAAGCCGCCGCCGATGAACCAGGCATTGAGCGGAATCTTCACCGCCAGCCCGGCAAGCTGCAGCACCGTCACCATGACCGGACGCGACAAGGCATTGTTCAGCGCGGAATAGATGCGAAAGCCCAGCGCGGCCGGCAAGCCGAAGGCCTGGAGATGCAGGTAGCGCGTTGCCTTCTCAACCAGTTCGGGCGGCGCCCGGGCAAAATCCAGCAGCGGACCGGGGAACAAGAGCAGCAACATGCCAGGCACGGCCAGCGCCAGTCCAAGCCAGGCGGCTTGCCTGACCTCGCTGCCGATCTCGGCACTGCGCCCGGCCCCATGGAGTTGGCCGGCAATCGGGGCAAGCGCCTGCAATACGCCCATCAGGCTGATGTAGATCGTGACGTAAATCGATCCGCCCAGTCCCACCGCCGCCAGGTCGATCGCCGAGGCGCGACCCGCCATGATGGTATCGATCACGCCGAAGGCGATCACTGCGAGCTGGCCGACCAGGACCGGCGCGGCCAGCACAGAGATCCGGCGGATATCCTGGAGTGCGGTCATGCGTCGTGCCGTTGCCCGGGAGAGGAGTGCCAGCAATCTCGTCGAACCATCTGTGTCCGTCTCAGGGTTGGCGGGGCAGCCGGCGCGTAGGCGGGCTGGACTTGGGCGGCGCTACGCGGGACATATCAACCAGGCGATACATGCGGAAGCGCTCATCGCGGTCGGAGGGGCGGCGGCCTTCCCAAATCAGCCGCCATTCGAAATGCGAGATGCTGGTGGGCTCGCCGTAATCGACCGGATCATGGCGCAGCAGGATGTCGCATCCGTCCGCTGGGCCGCCAAAGCGGATATGGCCGAAATACGCGAACGACGCCAGTTGCGCATCGCCCATCCGGATCGGTTGCACGCAGTTATAAGTGGCGGGCAGCGCCATCGAAGCGGCTTGCGCCACGTCGCGATAGGTCTTGCCGTAGTTGATCGATGGCATCCACAGGGTCATCGCCAGCACCCACATCAGCGTGGTGCCGGCGGCCGAGATCACCACGGGGCGCCAGATCTGCTTGGGTGCGCGCGACAGCCGCCAGCGCACGATCAGGATCCAGGCCACCGTTACCAGCAGCGCATATACCACTGCGCGGATAGTGAAGTCTTCCTGGAAGCCCGGCAGCAGGCGGTGGATATTGGCGGCGATGCGCGGCGGCTGGCCCGTCGTCCTGGCGATCCACATGAACCAGACAAAGCCGCCGAAGATGGTGAAAAACAGCAGGGCGAACCAGTCGATTGCATTGATGGCCGCGCGCGTGAGCGTAGGCAGGCCGAATGCAGCCAGTACCGCCATCGGCGGCAGCAGCAGGATGAACTGCACATCGCCCGGCTGGCGCAGCAGGAACAGCATCAGCAGCGGCGGCAGCAGCATGGCAAGCGGCAGCGCCACATGCGGCGCACGGCGCATCCCTGACCAGCTCAGCCAGGCCCAGCCAGCAATCGGCCATACCGGCCACGTGAACAGCAGCAGGTTGCGTGCGACGAAGTTGAGCGCGGTGGCGTTCGGCGCGCCATAGGTGCGGCGGTCGTAGCGTGACCACTCGCGGATAAAGGTCACGGCGTCGCTGGGGTCGGTGGCGCCGAAGTAGGCGGCGGCCATCCAGGCCGCCACCATGGCAAGCGCCAGCGGCACGCTCACCAGCAACACGCGCGGCAGGGGCAGGGGCTTGCAAGCCAGGCCGCAGACGATGATCGACGCGAGCAGCACCAGCGGGATGACCGGTCCGCTGGACAGGGTCAGCGCGCCGAGCCCGACGCCCAGCCAGATGCCGCCCTGGACCGGTTTGTCCAGGCTGCGCACCATGCCGTACAGGCTCATGGCGACAAAGCAGACCTGGCCCACCTGCGGCGTGGTCTCGTGGCCGCGCATTGCCAGGCCGACGCAGGCCAGGAAGATCAGCAAGGCACCGTCGGCCAGCGTGCGGCCGTAGTCGCGCGCATTGGGCTGGCCGCCGAAGACATAGGCAAAGGGCTGTACCTCGGCGCGCCGGCCAAGCAGGTAGGTGGCGTACCAGATCAGGGCGCAGGTGCCGAAGTAGAAGAGTGCGGTGGCCACGCGCGACGCGTCCGGCGCGCCGAGCCAGCCGCCAAACAGCCGGATCATGACGGCCCCGACCCAGAATACCAGGGGGCCGTCTTCCCCATAGGGGCGGCCCACGATATTGGGCATGAGCCAGTCCTGCGCGCCCCCGGTGGCCAGTTGCCACATCACGCCGAAACCGGCCGCGTCCTCATTCTTCCACGGGTCGCGGCCAAACAGGCCGGCCAGGCCGTAGATGATGCAGATGGCCAGCAACAGCGCGCGCGGAAGCGTGCCGGTGGCGGCTGCGGTCAGGTGGACACGGGAAGTCTTGGCTGCACTCATTGATCGGTCGGGCTTGGGGCGGCCGGGACGGGCGCTCCCGGTTGGCTACATCCGGCTCATTCGCATGGGACACCGCCGATGCGGGGCGGAATGCGCAATGGTATCGGACGAAGTGCGCCTGGCGCTGGCGTGAACGGCGCCAACCGCGCGAGGGCTGCAAAAGCAAAGAGGCAGCCGATGCTGCCTCTTTGCTTGGGTGCGCGGCGCCGGAGCATCTTGTCCGAAGCCGTGCAGCGAGCGGGCTCGCGGCGAATTACTTCGCGGCGGCCTTGCCCAGCTTGCTGCCGAACTTCTGGCGGAACTTCTCGACGCGGCCAGCCGTGTCCATGATCTTCTGGGTGCCGGTGTAGAACGGGTGCGATTCCGACGAGACTTCGATCTTGGCCAGCGGGTATTCCTTGCCGTCGCGGGTGATC
>Ga0255338_1001894_pt1 | contig 35287 bp, 38 predicted proteins | sample MeOH1_35cm_T4_19_FD_203715 | JGI IMG/M metagenome (GOLD analysis project Ga0255338, IMG submission 203715) | Sandy soil microbial communities from University of British Columbia, Vancouver, Canada - MeOH1_35cm_T4_195 | ecosystem: Engineered > Artificial ecosystem > Sand microcosm > Unclassified ...
ATGCTCGACTATCGCACCCCGGCCGAGGTCGAGGCCGCCTATTACGCACAACCGCCGGCCGCCTCTGCGGCCTGAGAATTGAACACACGCTCAGCCTCAACAAAACTCGGGACTTGACATCCTGTTCGGCGTCACGGGCATCATCGGTGCGCTGAGCTTCCGGAAGGTCCCGAACTCGGGGTGGGGGTGGTCGCTCGTCGCCGGCATCCTCGCGGTGCTGTTGGGTGTCGTGCTGCTGATCTTCCCCGGCAGCGGCATCATCAGCCTGATCTGGCTGCTGGGAATCTACGCCATCCTCTTCGGCGTGCTGCTGATCGTCGTGGCCTTCCAGGTTCGGAAGGTGGCGAAGGAGGCCGGGCTCGTGTGAGCCCGGCCCCGGGCCGGCGGAGGAGCTGTGTCAGGCCGCATCCTTCAGCCGGCCCCAGGCATGCCAGCGGTCGATCTCGATCCAGGCACTGACCCGCGGCCGGTTGCGCACCCCGTAGGGCTTGCCGGTGTAGTGCCGCGCCACGCGGTCGATGTCGGTCAGCTCGGGGTCGTCGACGAACTCGACGACCCGCCCCTGGATGCTCACGTGGGTCACCCAGTCCGCCGGGTCCATCGCGCTCAGGCTGACCCGGGGATCGCGGCGCAGGTGCTCGAGCCGCTTGCGCCCGGCATCCATGTTCACCAGGATCCGGCCGTTCTCGAACAGATACCAGGTGGGCACCGACACCGGATGCCCGTCGGCTCGCACCGTACTGATGGTGGCGTAGTTCGGCTGGGCGAGCATCTCGGCGACGGCCTGCGGCAGCGGAGGTCTGGGCACGGCAGTGGTCCTCTCGTCGGAAACGGTCGGGCGGTCCGGTGACGAACCTACGCCGGTTCGGCGCGAAACCGCCCCACGACGGAGCGAGCGGGTCGACGATGGAGGGGGCACCGAGCCCGGCCGTGGAATGGCCCGACAGCCGAGGAGTCGAGAACATGCCGAAGTACCTGTGGCAGGTCACCTACACCCCCGAGGGCGCGCAGGGTCTGCTCTCCGAGGGTGGTTCCGTCCGTAGTTCCGCCATCACCGAGATGGTCGAGAGTGTCGGTGGCAGCGTCGAGTCCGTGCACTTCGCGCTCGGCGGGCACGATCTCTACGTCATCGGGGAGGTGCCCGACGATCTCGCGGCGGCCACGCTCGAGTTCCGCACCCGGGCGTCGGGCATCGCGCGTTCCGTACCGATCCGGTTGCTCACCCCCCAGGAGATGGACGACGCGGTGCATCGCAACGCCGCCTACCGGACGCCGGGGCACTGAGCGGGACGCTCCCTCACTACTGAGCGGGCCGCTCCCTCACTACTGAGCGGGACGCTCCCCCACTACTGAGCGGGACGCTCCCCCACTACTGAGCGTCCCGCTCCCCGGGCACCGAGCGGGACGTTCCCCGACTACCGAGCGTCCCGCTCCCCGGCGGCCGGACCGCCGGGTCAGAGCAGGTCGAGGAACAACTGCGCGGCCGTCGAGGACGGGGCCGGGGCACGGCACACCAGCGCCAGGATGCGGTGCGGTGGCCCGGGCCGCAGCCCGATGCGGTGCAGGCCGCTGCGTCGCGCGATCGGTTCCGGGATGACGGCGACCCCGAGACCGTGGCGGACGAGATCGAGCAGGCGATCCATGTCCCCGACGCGGAACGTCACGTCGCGGTGCACGCCCGCGCGGACGAACAGCGCCTCGACCGTGGTCTGCAGGCCGGTGCCGGCCTCGAATTCGATGAACGGGTACGGCTGCAGCTCCGCGGGATCGATCTCACCGACCGCGGCGAGCGGATGGCGGGGCGCGACCACGGCGGTGAGTTCCTCGGTGTAGGTGCGGAGTGTGACGAGGCCGGGCGGGAGCGGACGCGCGTCGAGAGCGACGAATGCGAGGTCCAGTTCGGCGGTGGCGAGGGCGTCGAACAGTTCGGTGGTGGTCGCCTCCCGCAGCGCCACCTCGATGCCCGGGTGAGTGCGGTGCAACTGTGCGAGCAGCGACGGCAGATCCGCGGCCCGGAATGTCTGCACGGTGCCCACCGCGAGGGTGCCGGCCTCGCCGCTTTCCAGTCTCGCCACGGCTGCGCGGGCCTCCGCAGCCTCGCGCAGCAACCGCTGCGCGTAGGGGTAGAGCGTTCGGCCCGCCGCGGTCGGGAGCACCGACCGGGTGGTGCGCTCGAACAGCGACGTCCCGAGTTCGTTCTCGAGCGCCCGCACGGACGCGCTGAGCGCCGACTGCGACAGGTGCACCGATTCGGCGGCCCGGGTGAAGTGCCCGAGGTCGGCGACCGCCACGAAGTGCCGCAGCTGCCGTAGTTCCATTCATCGACCTTATCGCTCGGATTCATCGATTCATCCCGTTGGACACATCAATACCGGGGCCCGCAGGATCGGTGCCATGCAGTCCACGTCCACCGGCGCCCCGACAGCCCGGATGCCCCGCCGGCTCGTCGGCGCGATGGCCCTGGCCTCCGGTCTGGTGGTGGCCAACAGCTACTACGCTCAACCGCTCGTCGGCGCCGTCGCCGACAGCCTCGACGCCTCCACCACGCAGGTCGGATGGGTAGTCACCGCGGGGCAGATCGGGTACGCCGCCGGCCTGGCCCTGCTGGTGCCGCTGGGCGACATGGTCGAGCGGCGACGGCTGCTGCGACGCATGCTCGTGCTCACGGCCGCCGGCCTGCTGGTCATGGCCTGGGCACCGAGCTGGCAGATCCTCGCCGCCACGGCCGTGCTCGTCAGTACCGGATCGGTCGTGGGCCAGATCCTCGTCCCGTTCGCTGCGAGCCTGGCCCGGGACGACGAACGCGGACGTGTGATCGGAAACGTGATGACCGGCCTGCTGCTCGGCATTCTCCTCTCCCGCGTCGTGGCGGGCCTGGTGGCGGAGATCGCCGGGTGGCGAGCGGTATTCGTGCTCGCGGCGGTCCTGATGCTCTGCACCGTGCTGCTGGTGCAGTCCCTTCCGGTCCTGCCGCCGGCGACCACCGCCGGCTACCGCACGGTGCTCGCCTCGGTGGTGTGCTTGATCCGCGACGAACCCGTGCTGCGCAGCCGCATCGCCTACGGTGCCCTGACCTACGCCTCGTTCGGGGTGTTCTGGACCAGTGTCGGCTTCCTGCTCGCCGGACCGGGGTACGGGTGGTCCGAGGCCCGCATCGGGATCTTCACCCTCGTCGGGGTCGCCGGCGCGCTGGCAGCACGGACGGCCGGCATCTTCGCCGACCGCGGCTACGCGCGCCGGCAGACGGGTCTGTTCGTCGCCGCCACCGCGGTCAGCTTCGTGTTCCTCGCCTTCGGCGAACAGCACGTGCTCGCACTCGCGGTGGGCGTCGCCCTGCTGGACCTGGGCATCCAGGGAACGCACATCAGCAACCAGAGCCTGATCCAGCCGTTGCGGCCCGACGCCCGCAGCCGCCTGAACACCGCCTATATGACCTCCTACTTTCTCGCCGGCTCCCTCGGCAGCGCACTGTCCACGGCTGCCTACCTCACCGGCGGATGGCGTGCGGTCTGCGTCCTCGGAGCGGCCTTCCCCACCGCGGGTTTCGTCCTCTTCGTCCGGGAGTTCCTGCGGCGGAACCGGTGTGCTTCCGGAGCGGAGTCACGCGATGGCGGACACTCGACGGGTGTGCAGAGGTGACCGCCTTGGACGCGTGAGTCTTTGCATCAAAACGGGATTCGTCTTCCTTGTGGGCATTCGTCAGCTCGTGACGGGACGGTCGCTCAGGACCAGCCGGCACACGTCCTCGACGTTGCGCAGCGCCTCGGCGAACCTGATGCGATCCGTCGTCCACAGCATCAGCGAAGTGAGCATGGTGCTGCCGATCGCCAACGACGCCAGCCGGGCCCGCTCCGCCGGAATCCCCTCCATCGCCTCGAAGACGGCCGAACGGTTGACCGCCGACCGCTCGACCAGAGTCTCCACCACATACGGATCCCGGGAGGTCTGCAACTCGACCTCCAGACGGGCGAAGTGCGGGCCCCGCTGGAACGCCTTCATCTGCCGCACGTACAACCGGACGACACGCTCCACCGCATCCTCCGCGCGGGCGTCGCGGTCGGATCGGCGCCGGCGCTCGGTGGCGAGCCGCTGCGACAGGCGGTCGTTCCACGCCACCATCGCGGCGGCGAGCAGTTGCGGCTTGGCCGGGAAGTACCGGTACAGGGTGCCGAGCGCCACTCCGGAACGCTCGGCCACGTCCCGCATCTGGATGCTGTCCGGGCCCGTCTCCTCGAGCATCGCGACGACGGCCTCGGTGATCCGGTCACGTCGCCGCAACTGCGCGGGCGTCATGTCGTCCGGGCTCATGGGCACGCCGGCGGCTGCGGTACTCACCCGCGCAGACTAGCGTGCCCCCGCGGCAGCGACGCCGGGGTCACAGCCCGAGGTTCGTCGCGACGATTGTCTTCATGACCTCGCCGGCGCCTCTCCTCCGGGATACGGAAGCCTGGTGACGCCGAGACCGCCGCCGCCGCCGCGTCGCACCCCGGGCCGGCACGGTCGCGACCGGCAGTCCCGGTCAGTGAAATAGAATTGTGTTCTACTTCTAGAGGTCCTGTATTCCAGAAGTGGGGTACTTGAACGAGCACCGTCCTGGGTCGAATGACCAGCGAGCCCCGGATAGGGAGGAACATGATTCTATTGAATGCGCCCCCGGGGCGGCTACGCTGCGAGGCGGACACCCGGCAGCCTTCCCGGCACCGAGCACCCGAAGTCGTGCGCTTCCCGTCGACGGGATCGACCACCGGAGGTGCGAGCCGCCCTGCAGGACAGTCCGGGCCCGTGCGGGCCACTCGTCCCCGGCCCACGAGGCCGGCATCCACCGAAGCAAGGAGACGCCGTGAGTGACACCGACCTGACCGGCCGCACCGCCGTGGTGACGGGAGCCGGGTCCGGCCTGGGCCGGGCCGAGGCACTGGCACTCGCCGAACGGGGCGCGGCTGTCGTTGTGAACGACATCGGAGCCGCTGCACACACCGTCGCCGCCGAGATCGAGGAGCGAGGCGGCAGGGCGATCGCCGTCGAAGGTGACGTCGGAACCTGGTCGATCGGCGACCGTCTCGTCGACGCGGCCGTCGACCAGTTCGGCAGCCTCGACGTCGTCGTGAACAACGCCGGCATCATCCGTGACGCGATGCTGGTCACCATGACCGAAGCGATGTGGGACGACGTGATCCGGGTGCACCTGAAGGGGCATGCGGCACTGACCACCGCGGCGGCGAGATACTGGCGTGCGCAGTCGAAGTCGTCGGACTCCCCGGTGTACGGACGGCTGATCAACACCACGTCGGAGGCGTTCCTCTTCGGTGGGGCGGGGCAATCGAACTACGCCGCCGCCAAGTCCGGGATCGTCGCCCTCACCCTGGCCGCGGCACAGGGGTTGTCCCGCTACGGGGTCACCGCCAACGCCATCGCCCCGAGAGCCCGCACGGAGATGACCGCGCACGTCTTCGACGAAGACCCGTCCGGTTCGCCCGTGGACATCCTGGCTCCCGAGCGGGTGGCAACCTTCGTCGCCTACCTGGCGTGCCCGGCGTCGAGCCGCGTGAACGGGCAGGTCTTCGTCGTCTACGGCGACATGGTGGCGCTGATGGCGCCGCCGGTGGTGGAGAACCAATTCACCGCCGGATCCGGGGTCTTCACCGTCGACGAACTCGACGCGCAGGTCTCCGGATACTTCGCCGATCGTCCCGCCGACCGTACATTCTCCGCCCGCAGCGTCGCAGCCCTGGACACCACCGGCGTGCGCACCAAACTCGCATGACGGCATCCCGCCGGGGCGGGGGGATGCCGGTGTTCCGCATAGCGCACCAAGCAAGTGCTAGGTAATGTGAGGCGAAGGAGGCCAGACATTGACTGTGATGCATAGTGACCCGATTCCGTTGCCGGACATGCCGCGCGAGCAGCGCCCCAGTGTCGCAGAGCGGTTCACCCAGATCCTCGACGTCTTCGTGTCCGGTCCCGACCGGATGTTCCTCGAGGAGATCACGGCCGCCACCGGGTTGCCCCGCTCGACCGTCTTCCGTCTCCTCACCCAGCTCGTCGACCTGCACTGGGTCGAACACGACTCCCGCGGATACGGCCCCGGTCTGCGGATGCAGACGATGGCCCGGCCCCGGGACTACTCGCAGCTGCGCGCCGCGGCCGCGGGGATGCTCAACGACCTGCAGATCGGCACGGGCGGTGTCGCGCACCTGACCGTGCTCGAAGGCTCGTCCGTGTACTTCCTCGACCGGATCGGGGGCGCGGCCAGCGCGGGCATCCCCTCCCAGGTGGCGACCCGGCTGCCGGCCGAGAGCACCGTCAGCGGACGGGCGCTGCTCGCCGGCCTCGAGCCGGAGCGGGTCGACGCACTCATGACGGCGGGACCGCACGTGCGGTCCCGGGCCGACCTGTCGGCCCTGCACGAGCGCCTGAACCGCGTGCGCCAGCGGCAGGGTCTCGCGTTCGTGCCCGGCCACTCGTGCCCGATGTCCATCAGCGCCGTCGCCGCACCGGTCGTCGGCCCCGACGGCGTCGTGGGCGCGATCTCGGTGGCGTGCCGCGGAACGGTCGAACTCGCCCACATCGCGCCGATGGTCTGGGCCGCCGCACGCCGCACCTCACAGGTGCTCACTCCCGGCCGGTCCGGTTCCACCGCGCGCACCCGCCTGTCGCACCGAACACGCGTGGGTGTCGCGAACTAGAACGGGGGCGGCGCGCCGGAGGTCGTCCGGCGCGCCGCGAATTCACTCTTCCCGCAGGCTGTTCCGCCGGCGGGCACTGCTCATGTCTCGACGCGGACGAACACTCCCCGCGCCTCGACCGTGCGCTCACCGCGGCACTCGATCCAGCCCTCGGCGACGGTCTTCCGGCCCTCGGTCTCGACGATCCGCGAGTACAGATCCAGCGGCTCGTCGAGCGGCGTGCGCCGCAGGTAGCGCAGGTCGAGCGACGCCGTCAGCGAACGGCTGCCCCGGGCCTGCATGAGGGTGCCGAGCATGCAGTCCAGCAGGTGGGCGCTGAACCCGCCGTGCACGCTGTCGGGCGGGCCCTCGTGCAGGGCGTTCGCGACCAGCCGGGCCCGCGCCTCGTCCGCGCCGAAGTGGATCTCGAGCGGAATGCCCATCGGGTTGTGGGTGAACAGCGCCCACGGCTCGCGCCCGCCCGTGTCCCGGGACCGCGACGGTCCGTCGAACGGGGGACGCAGCACCCGCGGACGCGGCCGGCTGCCGAGGGTCTCGGCCAGTTCGGCGATCGTTGCGCGAGCGGCGCGGACGGTGTCGGCGTCCGCCGTCGTGGTCGCCGCGGCCAGCATCAGCGCGCGGGTCGCGGCGACGAGCTCCGCGGTCGCCTCCCGCAGGTCCGCGGGCACGTCGACGGTACGGGTCATCGGGAGCCTCCTCCGGCGACCCGGCGCGCGAGCGCCCGGCCGATGCCGCGCCCGGCGCCGGTGACGAGCGTCGGGCGCCCGGCGGTCGTCACGCGGGTGCCCCGATCCGGGGCGCGGACCCGAGGACGTCGCCCAGCGCGGCCGCCGTGGCGTCCGCGCCGCCGAGGGTGAAGCACAACTGCCGTCCCCACAGAAAGTAGCGGTGGATCGGGTAGTCCACGTCCGCACCGATACCGCCGTGCAGGTGCTGCGTCGCGTGGACCACCCGCAGACCGCCTCGTGACGCCCACCATTTGGCGACGAGAACCGCGGATTCGGCCTCCTGCTCCCGTCCGGCGTCGAGCAGCCACGCCGCCCGCCGGGTGGTGAGCCGGATCGCCTCGGTGTCGAGGTAGGCATCGGCCGCGCGCACCGCCACCGCCTGGTTGGTCGACAGTGGCCGGCCGAATTGAATTCGCTGCGAGGTGTATTCGGCCGTCGTCTGCAACGCCTGTTCGCACACGCCCAGCTGCACCGCGGCGAGCGCGAGCTGGATCCGGCGGCGCACCCAGGCGACCGTCTCCGCGCCGTCGCCCGGCAGACGATCGACTGCGGGCACGACGACGTCGTCGAACCGGACATTGGCGAAGCTGCCCCGGTCGGTCGCGGCGACCGGTTCCACCGTGACGCCGTCCGCCCCGGTCGGTATCACCACGACGGCGAGCGAACCGTCGTCGCACCGGACCGGCACGGCCGTCGCGGCGGCCACGGCCGCGGCGGGCACACCGGCGACGGTTCCGCTGACGACCAGGCCGTCGCCCTTGCTCACCGCCGACAGCGACGTGAGTTCACCGTAGGGGGCCTCGAATGCCGCGACGACCGGCCGGGAGCCGTCCACGATGCCGGGGACCAGGCGTTCGACCTGCTCGGCCGTGCCGAACCGGACGATCGCCGAGGCGGCCGCCGTCACCGACCACAGCGGTACCGGCGCCACGTGCCGGCCCTGCTGCTCGAGCACGGTGATCAGGCCGAGCAGACCCATCCCGGCGCCCCCGGACTCCTCCGGCACCGCGATGCCGAGCAGGCCCGCGTCGGCGAGGGCACCCCACAGCGTCGCGTCGAAACCGCCCTCCTTCTGCTCCACCTCGACGACCCGCTCGACCGGCGCGAGCTGCCGGAAGAGCTGGGACGCCAGATCCTGCACACTCGTCAGGTCCTCGTCGAGTTCGAAATCCATGTCAGCTCCTCGTGCTGGTGGGGGCGTCGGTGCGGCGACGGGCGGCGAGGGTCATGCCGAGGCACTTGGCGGCGACGATCTCGCGCATCACCTCGTTGGTGCCGCCGCCGAACGTGTTGTTCTGGGCTCTGCGCGCCAAGGTTTCGACGCGTCCCTCGACGACGGCTCCGGGGCTACCGGGCCGCAGCAGGCCACGGACACCGAGGATCTCCTGCATCTTGCCGTAGGCGGCGACGACCGCCTCGGTGCCGAAGATCTTGGCGGCCGCGGAGTCACCGCCGCCGAGGGTGTTCGCGGCGACGTCCGCGACGAGCCGGAGGTTGACGAGGTCGGCGGCACTGAGCAGTGCGTACGTCTCCGCCAGATTGGTACGCACCCAGGGCAGGTCGTAGACGGTCCCGGCGCCCAGGGGCTCGGACTGCGCCCAGGCGAGCACGGCGTCGTACAGCTCGTTCGCGATGCCGCCGCGGGCCGCGAGCGCGACCCGCTCGTGGTTGAGCTGGTTGGTGATCAGGCCCCAACCCTGGTTCAGCTCGCCCACGACGTTGGTCAGCGGCACGCGGACGTCGTCGTAGTAGGTGGCGGAGGTGCTGATGCCACCGACGGTGTGGATCTCGGTCACCGAGAACCCGGGCGCCGACGTCGGTACCAGCACCACCGAGATGCCCTGGTGCCGCGGCGCGTCCGGATCGGTGCGGACGGCCAGCCAGATCCAGTCCGCGTAGACGCCGGCGCTGGTGAAGATCTTGTTGCCGTTGATGACCAGTTCGTCGCCCTCGATGCGGGCGCGGGTCTGCAGCGAGGCGAGGTCGGTGCCCGCGTTCGGTTCGGTGTAGCCGATGGCGAAGGTCAGTTCACCGGCCAGGATCGGCGGCAGGAAGAAGTCCTTCTGCGCCTGGGTCCCGTGCTTCATCAGCGCCGGCGCGACGGTGTTGAGGGTGACCAGCGACAGCGGTGCGCCGGCGCGGATCACCTCGTCGTAGAACACGTACAGGGCCTCGGGATCCTCTCCCCGGCCGCCGTATTCGGTGGGCCAGCCGAGACCGAGCCACCCGTCGCGGCCCATCCGTCGCAGGATGCGGTCGAACACGGGTCCGCCCTCGGTCTGGTCGACGAGGGCGCGCCGGTCGTCGTCGTCGATGATCTCGGCGAAGTAGTTGCGTAGTTCGGTGCGGAGCCGACGGGAATCGTCGGACAGTTCCGGGTGCATAGCCCCTCCAGGTGGATGTGGTGTGGTCGGTGTCAGCGCGGCAGTCCCAGCACGCGACGGGCGATCACGTTCAGCTGGATCTCGATGGTGCCGCCGCCGAAGAGCACCGCGGGCAGACCGAGGTGGTCGAGCATGTGGCCGTCGTCGTCGGCGGCGCCGAGCGGACCGAGCAGCGAGACCAGTCCGCGCGAGCCGTCGCGTTGGGCGAGGGCGCTGAAGACCTTCTGCACGCTGATCTCCGCCCCGGCGTCGAGACCGGACAACCGGCGCAGCACGCTGCGCAGGTTCATCGCCGACAGGGCCATCTCACGGCCGGTGTTGCGGCCGAGGACGCGCAGTGCGTCGTCGCGGGCGGCGGCGTAGCGGCCCGACTCGACGACGTCGCGCACCCGTGCGGCCGCACCGTGCGCGAGCTGTGCGCCCATGCTGAGCCGTTCGTTGGCGAGGGTGGTCACCGCGAGGCGCCAGCCCTGCCCCGGTTCCGAGACCAGGCAATCGTCGGGGACGAAGACGTCGTCGAAGAACACCTCGTTGAACTCCGCCCGCCCGGTCGCCTGCCGCAGCGGTCGCACGTCGAGCCCGTCGCTGCGCATGTCGACGAGGAAGTACGAGATGCCCTCGTGCTTGGGCGCATCGGGATCGGTGCGAGCCAGGCAGATGCCCCAATCCGCCTCGTGCGCCATCGAATTCCACACCTTCTGTCCGGTGAGGACCCAGCCGCCGGCCACCTTGCGGGCGCGGGTGGACAGCCCGGCGAGGTCCGAGCCGGCGCCCGGCTCGCTGAACAGCTGGCACCAGACGATCTCGCCGCGCAGGGTGGGGGTGACGAACCGCCGCTGCTGGTCCTCGGTGCCGTGCCGCAACAGGGTGGGCAGGGCCCACTCGCCGATGACGGTGGTCGGCAGTTCGAGGCCGCGGCGCGCGAATTCGTCTGCGATCACGGCCTGTTCCTGCGGTCCGGCCGCGAGGCCGTAGGGCCGGGGATAGTGCGGCGCGACGAGTCCGGCCTCGGCGAGCCGGGCACGACGTACCCCGCCGCGTGCCGGCGCCCAGCCGTCGCTGCGCACCGCGTCGTCCGGCAGTGCCCGTACCTCGTCGAGGACGGCGCCGACCTGCGCACGCAGCTCCGGTAGCGCATCGGCTTCGACGAAGGAGAAGTCGCGCTCGCCCGACAGCGCGAGCTCACCGAGCCGGCGTGCCCAGACGTCCTCCGGGCCGGCGACGGAGGCGATCGACAGTGCCCGTCGCCAGTACAGGTGCGCGTCGTGTTCCCAGGTGAAGCCGATACCGCCGAGCAACGTGACGCATTCGAGCGCCACGTCGACGGCCGCCGGCACCGCCGTCAGCCCCGCCTGCGCTGCCGCGAGACGCTGCTGCTCCCGGTCCTGGCGCACCGAGCGGGCGGCGTCCCACGCCGCCGCGCGGGCGATCTCGCTGCGCACCAGCATCATCGCGGCCTTGTGCTGCACGGCCTGGAAACTGCCCACGGGGCGGCCGAACTGGTGACGGTTGCGGACGTGGTCGACGGCGGTGTCCAGTGCCCACGCCGCGATTCCGGCGGCCTCGGCGCCGAGCACCGTGTTGCCGATCAGCTGCACGTCGTCGTCGGCGATCGCCGGGAGCAGGTCCTCGGGTGTGATCGCCGCTGCGGACAGCCGCAGTCGTCCCACCGACCGGGTGAGGTCCACGCCGTCGGCGACCTCGACCTCCCCGGCCGCGGACGGCAACCGGAACCACACGGGCGCGCCGTCGGCGGTGGCGCGCACGATCACCTCGTCGGCGCCCGGCAACCCGAGCACCGGCTCGGAGACACCGGTGACCGTCCATCCCCGCCCCGACGCGGTCGCGACGAGGCCGGGGGTGGTGACGGCGGCGCCGGTCGCGCCCTCGGCGAACCGCCGCAGCAGGTCCGCGACGAGGCCCTCGGGCGGGAGGGTGGCGACCAACGCCCCGGCCAGTACGGTCGGCACCCACGGGCCGGGAACGAGGGCGCGGCCGAACTGCTCCGCCACGACCGCGAGTTCCGGCAGTCCCGCCCCACCGCCGCCGTGCTCCTCGGGCAGGTGCAGGGCGTGCAGGCCCTGCGCGACGCACGCATCCCAGATCTCCGGCCGCTTGCCCGCCGCCAGGTCGGCGAATGCGGCGCGGGTGCGTTCGATCGGGGCGTGACGACGGGCGAGGCCCGCGACGGAGTCGGCGAGGTCGCGGTGGTCGGCGTCGAGTGCGATCGTCATGGCCTACATCCGTTCCAGAATCATGCACGTCGTGGCGGCGGACGCGCAGATGGCGATCATCGCGACCTGCCGGTCCCGGCGTTCGAGCTCGTCGATCGCGGTGGCCAGCAACCGGATTCCCGTCGCGCCGGCCGGGTGGCCGAGGGCGATGGCACCGCCGCCGACGTTGAGCACGTCCGGGTCGACCTCGAGCACCTCGGCGAACGACATCGGCACCGCGGCGAAGGCTTCGTTGACCTCGAACAGGTCCACGTCGGCGACCGTCATCCCGGTGCGGTCGAGCAGCATCTGCGCCGCAGCCACCGGGCCGTCGAGCATGAACTCGGTGTCGCCGCCGATGACGCACTGCGCGAGCAGCCGGGCCCGCGGCGCCGCGCCGAGTTCTCGTGCCCTGTCCTCGGACATCAGGACCGCGGCGCTCGCCCCGTCGGACAACTGCGACGAGGTGCCGGCGGTGTGCAGGCCGCCCTCGATCGTGGGACGCAGCCGCGCGAGCGCCTCCGTGCTGGTCTCGCGCAGTCCCTGGTCCCGGGTGACGGTGCTGCTGCCGTCGTCGCCGGGGACGGCGACGGGGATGATCTGCCGGTCGAACCACCCGGCGTCCCAGGCGTCGCGCGCCCGTTGCTGCGACCTCAGGCCGAACGCGTCGAGGTCCTCGCGGGCGAAGCCGCGGTGCCGGGCGATGCGGTCGGCCGCGGTGTACTGGTCGGGGGTGTCCACCGACCACGACGCCGGTCGCGGGGTGCCGGCGCCGGTGCCGACCTTGTAGGTGAGCGGGACCCGCGACATCAGCTCGACGCCGCACGCCAGGCCGACCTCGAGGGTGCCGAGCGCGATCTGCCCGGCGACGAGATGCACCGCCTGCAGCGCGGTGCCGCACTGGGCGTCGATGGTGGTGGTCCCGGTGTGGGAGGGCAGGCCGACGTGCATCCACGCGGTGCGGGTGATGTTGCCGAACTGCTCCCCGATCGGGGTGACACACCCGCCGACGGCCTGCTCGACGAGGGCGGCGTCGAGGCCGAGCCGGTCGAGCACGCCGCGTTGCGCGAGTCCGAGTAGCTCGGCGGCGTGCAGACCGGAGATCCAGCCGTCGCGCTTGCCGAAGGGGGTGCGTGCGGCGTCGACGATCACGGGTTTCATGCGGGTACCTCCGGTCGGGTCCACTGTCGGTTGTCGAGCCCGTGGATCTCGAGCCCTGATTCGTCGACCAGGCCGGGGCCGGCGGTGATCCGGCCGGTGAAACGGGACGGCACGACGGTCACCGCCACTTCGCGGCGAAGGCGTGGATCGCGCCGGTCACGCGGGTGACCTCCTCGTCGGAGAGCCCGTGACTCATGCCCAGCGTCATGCCGCGTTCGAACACCGCATCGGCCTCGGGCAGCCCCTCGTCGGGCACGCGGTGCTCGACGCCCGCCATCATGGGATGGCGGGTGATGTTGCCGCTCCACACGGTTCGGGTGTCGATGCCCTGCGCTTCGACGAACTCCTGCAGGTCACTGCGGGAGAACGGGGCGTCGGCGGAGACCGTGACGGGATAGCACAGCCAGGCGGTGTCGAGGCCGTCGGTTTCGACCGGCGTGCGGAAGAACTCGGGGTAGGCGCCGTATGCGGCGGTGAACTCCGCGAAGGTCTTGCGGCGCCGCTCGTAGTTCTGCGCGAGCTTGTTCAGCTGCACGACGCCGTAGGCGGCGCCGAGTTCGGACGGTTCGAAGTTCCACGGCAGCAGATCGAAGATGAAGTCGTTGTCGTAGTCGACCCCGTCCAGATCCTCCCGGAAGACGCGTCCACCCCCGTTGCCGAACAGGTTCGGCTCGGAGCGACGTCCCCAGCGGCGCAGCAGGAGTGCACGATCACGGGTCTGCTCGTCGTCCATCATGACCATGCCGCCGGTGCCGGCACACGTGATGATGTGGGCCATGGAGAAGCTGGTGACGCTCAGGTCGGCACGCGCGCCGGTGGGCGTGCCGTGCAGCCGGGCACCGAGGGTGTCGCAGGTGTCCTCGATCACCTTCAGGCCGTGCCGGTCGGCGACGGTCCGGATCGCGTCCCAGTCGGGGCAGTTGCCGGCGAGGTTCGGGACGAGCACGGCGCTGGTGCGGTCGGTGACCATCGCCTCGATCTTGGTGACGTCGACGTTGAACGTGTCCGGTTCGACGTCGACGAAGACCGGTACCAGGCCGGCGCGCACGAGGGGCGCGACGTCGGTGGAGAAGGTCAGCGGCGAGGTGATGACCTCGCTGCCCTTCGGCAGGTCGAGCAGCTCGACCGCGAGGTACAGGCCGGACGATCCGGAGTTGCACATCACGCCGTACTGCTTCCCGGACAACTCGGGGATGCGGCGTTCGAGCTCGAAGACGTTCTTGCCGATGCGCAGCCCCTGATGGCCGCTGCGCAGGACGTCGACCACCGCTCGGATTTCGTCCTCGCCGTGGGTGGCGCGGGCATAGGTGATGCGTTCGGTCATGTTCGGACTTTCTCTGGATGGGTGGTCGGTCAGTTGTCGGCGGAGAGCACGAGTGCGCTGTGCGGCACCGGGGAGCCGCCCGTGACCAGAACGTTCGACACGTCCTTGCCGGGCTGGTTCACCGACGTACCGCGGATCAGGCGCACGCCCTCGGCGATTCCGTTGACGCCGTGGATGTATCCCTCGCCGAGTTGTCCGCCGTGGGTGTTGACGGGCAGGCGGCCGTCGAGTTCGAGGTTGCCGTCCGCGATGAAGTCCTTGGCCTCGCCGCGGCCGCAGAACCCGTACTCCTCGAGTTGCAGCAGCACCATCGGGGTGAACGCGTCGTAGAGGATCGCGGCGTCGATGTCGTCCGGATCGATGCCGGCCTGATCCCACAGCTGCCGTGCCACCAGCTCGACCTCGGGCATCTCGTCGATGTCCTCGCGGTAGTAGCTGCTCATGGAGATCTGCTGGGGTCCGACGCCTTGCGCGGCGGCGGAGACGACGGCCGGCGGGTGCGGCAGGTCGCGGGCCCGCTCGGTGCTGACGATCACCAGGGCCTGGCCGCCGTCGCTCTCCTGGCAGCAGTCGAGGAGCCGCAGCGGGTCGGCGATCATCCGGGAGTTCTGGTGGTCGTCGAGGGTGATGGGCCGCTCGTAGAACCAGGCCCTGGGGTTGACGGCGGCGTGCTTGCGCGAGAGCACGGAGATGCGGCCGAAGTCGGCGCTGGTCGCCCCGTACTTGTGCATGTAGCGCCGGGCGAGGAACGCCTCCTGCTGGGCGGGGGTGAGCAGCCCGTAGGGGTTGATCCAGTTGCGGTATTCCTGGTCGGTGTTGGCCGTGTAGGCGAACGGCGGCGGGCCGGCGCCGAACCGGGTGCCGGAGCGTTCGTTGAAGGCCCGGTAGACGACCACGACGTCGGCGACCCCACTGGCCACGGCGAGCGCCGCCTGCTGCACGGGTGCGCACGCGCCGCCGCCGCCGTGCGGGATGCGGCTGAAGAACGTCAGTTCGGGGATGCCGAGTGCCCGGGCGACCGCGATCTCGGGGTTGGTCTCCATCGTGAACAGCGCGAAGCCGTCCACCTCCTCGACGCCGATCTGCGCGTCCTCGAGCGCGGCGAGCACGCTCTCGCAGGCCAGCTGCCATTCGCTGCGCCCGGAGTTCTTGGAGAACTCGGTGGCGCCGATACCCGCGATCGCCGCCTTGCGGGCGAAGCCCCCGCCGGGAATTGCCTTGCCGCTCATCGTGTCTGTCCTTCGTACGGTGCGACGGTGACCTCGGCGGTCACATGTGTTCCTCGGGCGTTGCGGCCGAGCACCTCGACGGTGACGGCGCCGGCGTCGACGCGGGTCACCGTCCCGGTCAGGCGCATGGTGTCGCCGGGAAAGTTGGGGACGCCCAGCCGCAGTGCGACGCGGCGGATGCGGGCGGCCGGCCCGGCCCAGTCGGTGATGTAGCGGTCGACGAATCCGTTCGTCGAGTTGATGCTCATGAAGATGTCGGGCGTGCCGCGCTTTTCGGCTGCACCCGGATCGTGGTGCACATCCTCGAAATCCTGGGAGGCGATCGCGGTGGCGACGATGGTGCTGCGGTCGAGCGGTAGGTCCAGTGCCGGCAGTTCGGTGCCGACGGACACGGTCGGCAGGCTCATGCGGCACCTCCGCCCGGAAGGCGCGGCTGCGGCAGGATTTCGCCGTGCGCGTGCTCGGCGAAGCCGACCTCGAGCTCCATGCCGATCCGCAGCCGGTCGTGCTCGACCCCGGCGATGTCGGCGACGATCCGGATGCCCTCCTCGAGGTCGATCAGCCCGACCGCGAGGGGATAGTCGAAGGACGGGTCCTTCGGGTGGTGGATCACGGTCCAGCTGTGCAGGGTGCCGCGGCGCGACGACTCGACGGTGTCCCACTTGAAGGAGCGGCACTTCGGACACGCCGGTCCCGGCGGATGCCGGAGTGCGCCGCAGTCGCTGCAGCGCTGGATCTCGAGCCTGCCCTCGCGGGCGGCTGCGAACCAGAACTCGTTGTCCTGGGTGATCGTCAACCTGGGAACGGCCGTCATCACGCCTCCTCGGTGGTGTTCGGGTCGAAGCGGAGCAACCGGAATCGCTCCTCGACGAGCAGGTCGCCGTGCTGGTTCTCGTAGCGCTTGTGCAGGGTGACGAAGCAGCCGCGGCCGAGGCCGGTGCGTTTGACCGGGGAGATCGACTCGATGGTGAAGTGCGCGGTGACGTGGTCGCCCGGGACGAGTTCGCGGTGGTAGTCCTGCTCGACGTTGGTGGCGACCACGGAGGTGAAGCCGTGCCGGTCCAGCAGAGTCATCAGCTCGGAGTAGGCGAAGTCCTCGGTCCGTCCTTCGGCGCGCAGCCGCTGCACCTCGCGCCAGCGCCGGTAGCCGGCCATCACCCACGTCGAGATCATCGCGGGCGGGCACACCACGTCCGGTCGTCCGGTCGCGCGGGCCGCGTCCCGGTCGACATAGACGGGGTTGTAGTCGTCGTGGGCCTCGACCCAGTTCCGGATCATCGCCTCGTCCACGGCGTACCGGGCCACCCGGGCGGGCTCGGCCACCCGCCCGACGTACTGCTCGAACTCCCGTTCCAACTCCTGTTCCAGCGTCGGCACGTCCGCACCACCTTTCTTGAGCAAGCGCTTGGTGCAGTACGGTAGGCGCGGATGCCCCGCCGGGACGGCCCGTTCCCACTCAGTTGGAACGGACGGCAGAAAACTCGAGCCGAACCGGCGAAACGGAAGGGAAAAGTGACCATGACGTCGGACCGACGCGACGAGATCATGCGGCTCGCGGCCGAACTCTTCGCAACCAAGGGGATCGCCCCCACGACGGTCCGCGACATCGGCGAACGCGCCGGAGTGTTCTCCGGCAGCCTGTACCACTTCTTCAGATCGAAGAATGCGATCGTCGCCGAGATCCTCAGCGGTTTCATGGCCGACATCGACCAGCGCTTCCGGCGCGTGGTGGAGACATCGACGAGCGCGCGCGAGACGGTGCGCGGCCTGATTCGGCAAACGCTCGCCGTGATCGAGGAACATCCCCATCCGACGGCGATCTACCAGCAGAACCGGCAATACCTGCGCGACAACGGCCTGCTCGACGTCGTCGACGCGCCGTCACGCACGGTGCGCGACTACTGGCTCACCGCCCTCGCCGCCGGTGTCGCCGACGGCAGCTTCCGCTCCGACATTCCCGCCGAGGTCTTCTACCGCACCGTGCGGGACACACTGTGGGCGAGCATGCACTGGCCGGGACGCGACGACTACACGACGGACGAGTTCACCGACCTGCTCGTCGCGCTGTTCTTCGGGGGCTTCGCGGAGGAGAAATGACGCCGTGTTCGCGGGCGTGGTGCTACGCCCCGTCGGGCCGGGCCGACGGCGCCGGCGTCCCCGCCTGGGCATCCAGGAGCGCGTCGATGCTGCCGGGTCCCAGCCCGAGTTCCGCCAGAACCTCGCGGGTGTGCTGCCCATGCTGGGGCGCCGGGCGCGCCCCGGTGTACGTCCCGTCCCAGCGCAACGGGGAGCGCGCCGTCGGTACCGCACCGACACCGGGCTGTTCGACGCGTTCGATCACGGCATACTCGCGGGCGGCCACCTCGTCCATGGTCCGGTACGGCGCCCACAGCACCCGGCTGCCGGACAGTTCCTTCTCGATCTCGGCGAGCGTGCGCGCCGCGAACCACGGACGCAGGGTCGCGGTGATCTCGTCCCGCGCGGCGTAGCGGTCGCCCTCGTCGGCGAATCGCAGCCCGCGATGCCGTTCGAGTGCCGCGAACACCTCGGCGGTGCCGGTGACCTCGACGAGCCCCCGCCACTGGGCGGCGGTGAGGCCGACGACCATGACGGCACGGCCGTCGGCGGTGGCGAAATCCGAGCCGTAGCTGCCGTACAGCGCGTTGCCCTGCCGCTCCCGGCCGGACCCGCGTTCCTCCGCCTCGGCCAGCCAGCCCATGCTCGCGACCGCGGACACCGCGACGTCCTCGAGGGCGAGTTCGAGGTAGGCGCCCTCACCCGTGCGATCCCGCCGCCGCAGCGCGGCGACGATGCCCAGGGCCGCCTGCACCCCGGTGATCAGGTCCCAGGCCGGGAGCACGTGGTTCACCGGGACCGTCCCGTCGACGGGTCCGGTCATCAGGGGCAGCCCGACCGCGGCGTTGACGGTGTAGTCCACCGCGGGCGAGCCGTCGGCGTTGCCGGCGATGTGCAAGTGGATCAGGTCGGGCCGCCGTGCGGCGAGCACGTCGTGCGCGAGCCAGGGCGCGCGGGCCGCGTTCTCGAGCACGATGCCCGCCTCGGCGATCAGGTCGGTGACGACGGCGCGGCCGTCCTCGCTGCGCAGATCCACCGCGACGGACCGCTTCGCCTGGTTCAGGCCCGTCCAGTACAGGCTCGCCCCCGACCTCGCGAGGGGCCAGCGACCACCGTCGACCGCGCCACCGAGCGGGTCCACCCGGATCACGTCGGCGCCGAGTTCGGCGAGGATGCGTCCAGCGGTCGGTCCGGCGACGAAGCTGGACAGGTCGACGACGCGCACCCCGTCGAGCGGCCGCGTCGTCATGCCACCCTCTCGAAGATCGCCGTCAACCCCTGCCCACCGCCGATGCACATCGTCTCGAGTCCGTACCGCGCTCCGCGGCGGTCGAGTTCGCGCAGCAGCGTGGCGAGGATGCGCACGCCGGTCGCCCCGACCGGGTGACCGAGCGAGATTCCCGAGCCGTTGACGTTGGTCCGCTCGAAATCGGCTGCCGTGAAGTCCCACTCGCGGGTCACTGCGAGCGCCTGCGCCGCGAACGCCTCGTTGAGTTCGATCAGGTCGATGTCGGCGAGCGTGAGACCGGCCCGCTTCAGGGCCTTCTCGGTCGAGGGCACCGGTCCGATGCCCATCTCGGCCGGTGCGACGCCGGCCACCGCCCACGTGACCAGCCGGCCCAGCGGTCGCAGGCCGAGCCGCTCCGCATGGGCGCGGGTCGTGACGAGACACGCTGCGGCACCGTCGTTCTGACCGCTGGCGTTACCTGCGGTCACCGTCGCCTCCGGGTCCTGCGCCGCCATGATCGGCCGGAGCTTGGCGAGGGTGTCGACGGTGGTGTCGGCCCTCGGGTGCTCGTCCCGGTCCACGACCCGGTCGTCACCCTTGCGCTGGGGCACGGACACCGGCACGATCTCCTCCGCGAACACCCCGGAATCGATCGCCGCCACCGCACGCCGGTGCGACTCGACCGCCAGCTCGTCCTGTTCGCGACGACCGATCCCGTACTTGCGGCGCAGATTCTCCGCGGTCTCGAGCATCCCGCCGGGCACGGGATGGTTGCGTCCGCCGGCGGTGACACGGCCACGGGCGAGCCGGTCGTGCAGCGCGGCCGGCGCGCCCTTGGCGCCCCACCGCATCGATTCGGTGTAGTACTCGGCACGGCTCATGGATTCGACGCCGCCGGCGATCACGACGTCGGCCACACCCGTCTGCACGCGCATCGCGGCGTCGAGCACGGCCTGCAGCCCGGAGCCGCACCGCCGGTCGAGCTGCAGGCCCGGCACCGTCACCGGCAGGCCCACGTCGAGCGCGACGACGCGGCCGATCGCGGGGGCCTCCCCGTTGGGGTAGCACTGGCCGAAGATCACGTCGTCCACCGACTCCGGGTCGATCCCGGTGCGGGACAGCAGTTCCGAGATCACCCCGGCGGCGAGGTCGGTGGCGGGCACGTCGACGAACACCCCACCGTACCGCCCGACGGGCGTGCGCAGGGGTTCGCAGATCACCACGTCGTTGGCGGTCGCGTCAGTTGTGGTCATTTCGGAAATCCCTCTCCCGATCGGTCCAGTCCTGCGCCCACTCGCGCAGCTCCACGGCACGGATCTTGGTGCCGTTGCCGCCCACCGTCGTGGGCATCGCCTCGATGACGTGAATCGCCGTGGGCACCTTGAACGCGGCGAGTGTGTCGGCACACCAGGCCTTCAGCGATGCCGCATCGAAGTCGGCCGGGGCGTCGTCGGCGGGGACGACGAAGCCCACGGCCCGGGTGTAGCCGCCGTCGCCGGTGATGCCGACGACCTTGGCCGTCCGCACCCCGGGGTGCTCGGCCAGCCGGTGCTCGATCTCGGCCGGGTCCACGAGAAATCCCCGCAGCCGCAGCACGTCTCCCATCCGGCACACGTAGGTGCAGCCGCCGTCGCCGGTCGCGACAGCGAGATCGCCGCTGCGGAACCAGCCGTCGGCGGTGAACGCGCGCGCCGCGGCGTCCGGGTTGCCGAGGTACGCGTCGACGACGTTGGGGCCGCGCAGTTGCAGTTCGCCCTGCTCGCCGTCCGGCAGCACCCGGTCGTCGAGCGGGTCGGCGATACGCACCCGGATCGCCGGATCGACCGGCCGGCCGCCGCCGTTCCAGCGCACCGACTCCGGGTCGGAGTCCGACCAGAGCAGGGTCAGCGCGAACACCTCGGACGAGCCGAACACCCCCGAGGTGTGGGCGGCGAACTCGTCACGGGCCCAGCGGGCGATCTCGTGGGAGCGGCCGAGGAAGTCGGCGATACCGAGCCACTTCAGCGCGGACAGGTCGGCCCGCACCTCGCCGTGCCACGTGTCGTACAGGCGTCCGAACAGGTCGTCGCCGCCGACCACGTGCGTCACGTGCAGGTGCTCCATGCGGCGCAGCGTCGCCGCCGCGTCGAAGACCGGCTCCATGAGCAGCGTGGCGCCCCCGGCGAGGGCGGCCATCGCGGTGCTGTAGCCGAACACGCCGGACACCGGCAGCACGCACAGCGCGACGTCGCCGGGGGCGACCCGCATGATCGCGGCGTCCGCGCGGGCGTGCCGCACCACCGCGGAGTCCCGGTGCGCCGCGAGCTTCGGGGTGCCGGTGGAGCCGGAGGTGGTGAACGCGACGGCCAGCGGATCCGCCGGATCGTCCTCCGTCCCGGCCGGGGTGGGCACGGCGGTGTCCGGGGTGTCCGGGACGCGCACCCCGCGGGTGTCGCCGCTGCCCGCCCACCAGGAGCCCGCGCCGAGATCGAATCCGGTCGGATCGCCGGCGTCGGTGCCGGGGCCGTCCACGACGCAGACCGCGGGGGGCGGCACCGCCGCGGTGCCCGCCGCGTCGCGCAGGGTGCCGAACAGGTCGAGCCCGTGGAAGCCGGCCGCGACGGCCACGACCGCGGGCCGCGCGGCCGTGAGGATGTGGGCCACCTCCCCGGTGTTGTAGCGGGTGTTGACCCCGATGACGTGGGCGCCGAGCGCAGCGGCCGCGAACTGCCAGACGAGCGCGTCGGACCAGTTGGGGAGCAGGACGGCGACGCACCGGCCGCGCTCGACGCCGGCGGCCTCGAGTTCGGACCGCAGTGCCTGCGCGCGGCGGCGAAGCTCGGCCCGGCTGCAGGGCAGCAGCCGGCCGTCGGCGACGTCGTAGGTGGCCACGGCGTCCGGATCGGCGGCGACGAGGTCGTCGAGGAAGACGGCGAGCCCCGCGGTGGTCGTGGCGGTCACGACAGCACCTCCGCGGGGGCGGCACGCAGCTCGGTGAGCCAGGAATCGGCGAGCGCGGCGAAGTCGTCGACCTCCTCCATCGGGTAGTGACCGATGCCGTCGAGCCGGGTGAACCGTGCGCGCCCGGGCGAGATCTCGTTGATCCGGGCGGCGAGGTCCGCGACGGCGTCCGGCTCGAGCCACGGGTCGTCCGACCCGACGACGAGGTGCAGGGGGCAGGTCAACTGCGACAGGCGGTCGCGGACGTCGTGGGTGCCCCAGCCGATGAGGTCGGACGAGGAGATCTCCGGGTCCTCCCGCTTGTGCATGAGGGCGATCCGGTGCGCCGTCGCGGCGGGTACCGAACGCCCGACGGAGGCGAGGGTGCCGAGGTAGGTCCGTTCGGCGCGCGACGGCCCGGCGACGTCCTCGAGTTCGCGCCGCAGACCGGCGACGTTGACCCGGCCCGGAGCGGCCTCGGCCTCCATCGCGACGGCGCCGGCGAGCGGCCGGTCGGGCCGGGTGGCGAGCTCGAGGGTCAGCTTGCCGCCGATGGAGCAGCCGAGCACGTACGGCCGGTGCACGTCGAGCGCGTCGAGCAGGGCGCCGAGCCAGTCGCCGTAGGTGGTGAGGCTGGTGACCGGTCCGGCCGGGGCCGGCTCGGAGCGGCCGTGGCCGGGCAGGTCGGGCACGAGGACGCGGTAGCCGCGGACGGCGAGGTCGCGGGCGACGTGCCGCCACTGCACTCCGCTCTGGCCGGCGGTGTGCAGGCACAGCACGGTGGGCAGCGTGTCGGCGGCGGGAGTCCCTTCGGGCGTGACGATCTCGACGAACCCGAGGGCTCCGTCGATGTCCAGGTAGCGGGCCTCGATCATGAGGGGGCCTTTCTCGCGACGGCACGGGCGTGGCCGATGATCAGGTTCAGCGGCTTGGTGAGCCGGAGGTACTCGTATCCGTCTCCGGTGGCGGAGAATTCGCCACCGATCGCGCGGCGCATGAAGTCGTCGCGCGCACCGAGGACCAGGTCGACCCACAGGTGGTCGGGTGCGACGAACGTGAAGGTGGCACCGTGCGGGGTGCGGCGGGTGACGTCGACGATGCGGCCACGGTAGATCCGCAGGTGCACCTCGCGGTCGCCGCTGCGCAGGCCGACGGTGCCGTCCCAGGTGGCCAGCGACGAGGCGAAGGCCGGATCGTCGGCGAGGCTGCCGCGCAACAACTCTCCCCACGCAGGGGTGCAGAAGTCGAGCTCGGTGGCGGTCGCGGCCGGCGAGTCGAGCTGCCAGGTCTCGGTCCCCTCCTCGCGGACGGCGCCGGTGGCGTCGAGCACACGGACGAACCGCTCGGCGGTGGCGCCCTCGACGCGGGTGACGACGGCCTCCGACCGGATCCGGTCCACCGCCGTGACCGGCGCGATCGCCGTCCAGCGCAGACGTGTGCGGTGCGCGGCCGGCACGCGCGGGGTGAGCAGCTCGGCGGCCACGGTTCCGAGGGCGAACGTTCCTGTGGGGAGGACGATTCCGGACTCGGAAAGCAGCTCGGAGGTCATCCGGACGGGAGCGGCGGTACGATCGCCGACGCGGACGGTGGGCGATGCGGTCACGGTGGTGCTCATGCGGTTTCCGGCCTTCCGAGCAGCTCGTCGGAGATGATGCGCATCTGGATCTCGCTGGTGCCTTCGAAGATCTTCGTCAGGCGGGCGTCGCGCCAGTGTCGTTCGACCTGGAAGTCGGTGGTGTAGCCGGCGCCGCCGTGGATCTGCACCGCCTCGCTGGTGACCTGCTCGGCCATCTCGGTGGCGACGAGCTTGCACATCGACGCCTCGAGCGAGCAGCGGCGTCCGGTGTCGATGTCGGTGGCGACGGAGTACATGAGCTGGCGGGCCGCCTCGATGTCGGCCGCCATCTTCGCGATCTTGAACCGCAGGTGCTGGAAGTCGCCGATGGGCCGGCCGAACTGACGCCGGGTGTGCACGTAGGCGATCGAGTCCTCGAGGGCCGCGCGGGCGAGGCCGATCGCGCGGGCGGCGGTGTGGGCGCGGCCGACCTCGAGCCCGGAGACGGCGAGGTAGAAGCCCTTTCCTTCCTCGCCGAGCATCTTGTCGGCGGGGATGCGGAAGTTGTCGAACGACAGTTCCCAGGTACTCCAGCCGAAGTAACCGATCTTGCGGACCTTGGTGCCCGAGATCCCCTCCGGGAAGACGCCGCGCTGCTTCTCGACGAGGAACGCGCTGATTCCCCGGTGCGGCTTGGCCGGATCCCTGTGCGGATCGGTGCGGGCGAACAGCACCAGGTAGTCGGCCTCGTCGGCGTAGGTGCACCACATCTTCGTGCCGTTGACGACCCATTCGTCGCCGTCGCGGACGGCCCGGCAGGAGATGTTGGCGACGTCGGAGCCGGCCTCCGCCTCGGACAGCGCGTACGCGCCGAGGTATTCGCCGCGGGCCACCTTCGGGAGCAGGGCTGCCTCCTGCGCGGGGGTGAAGCCGCCGCCCATGCCGTTACCGCGGGCGAGCAGCCCCGATACGCTCATCCAGGCCCGGGACAGTTCCTCGGCGACCAGGCAGTACTCGAACACGCCGAGGCCGAGGCCGCCGTGCTCCTCGGGGATCATGATGCCGAAGAACCCGATCTCGGCCATCTCCTTTTTCAGCGAGTCGGGGATGGTGCCCTGGACGGGGTCGAGTTCGTTGGCGACGGGCAGCACCTTCGTCATGGCGAAGTCGCGGGCGAGGTCGCGGATGGCGAGGCGCTCTTCGGTGAGGTACCGCGGGGTGTCGGTGCGCGGCTGCGACGGCCGGTGGGTCATTGGGGACTCCCTCGATGAACCAGAATCTGGTCATTAACGCTTGTTCACCCAGTAGAGCACGACGCCGACCACGCGTCAACGGCCGGTTCAGGACGGGCGGTAGCCGAGCAGGTTGAGGGCGTACCGGCCGTAGTCGCCGGCCACCTCGGTGGCGCTCAGCGGCCCGTCGGGCCGGAACCACAGCGGGATCCCGGCGCACATCGTCAGCACGGCGGTCACCGCCTGATGCACGTGCGGAACCTCGAAGACGCCCAGCTCGACACCCTTTTCCGCGATGTCGACGAACAGCTGCTCCTGGGCGTCGCGCGAGCCCACGACCCGCTTGCGGTCCACCTCGCCCAAGTACCGCAGCTCGGTGTTCGCCACCAGGCACTCGCGCGGGTTGCGGGCGGTGAACAGCGCATGCGCCACCACTGCGGTCCGCCACTGCTCGGCGGGATCGGGGCCGGCCTTGCGCAGGGCGGTACGCGTGGCGGTGAACTGCTCGTCGCTGGCCGCGCGGAGGATCTCGACGAGCAGCTCCGACTTGTTCTCGAAGTGGTTGTAGACGTTCGCGGCGCTGCAACCAGCACGGTTGGCGATCGTGCGCATCGTGGCGCCGTGGAAACCGGCCGCGAAGAACTCGTCGAGCGCCGCGTCGAGGATCCGTTCGCGGACGCCCACCAGGGCCGTGCCCGATCGAGTGTTCATGAGGTGCAGGGTAGAGGTCCGGGTCGCGACCAGCAAGAAGGCCGTCTTGACGTGTCCATTGCGCTCCGTTTATGGTCCACCTCACATGAACATGAGTTAACCACTTCGTCGAAGGACGCACTGTGACCACCCTCCCCGATCTCACGCTCGCCGAGCGGATCGCCCGCCTCGAGGACCTCGAGGCGATCCGTTCGCTCGACGCCCGCTACTGCCGCCATCTCGACGACGGCGACTGGGACGCCCTGATGGACCTGTTCACCGACGACGGCGAGTTCGACGGCCTGTCCCGTCCCCGCGGCAAGGCCGAGATGCGCGAGTTCTTCGCCGGCCTCGCCGCCGGCGGACTGACGACGTTCTGGCACTTCATCACGAACATGGAGATCGACCTCGACCGCGACCGCGCCACCGTGCGGTCGTTCCTGTGGCAGCCCTGCGTCACCGACGGCGCCCCCGCGATCGCCGCCGGCCGCTACACCGACGAGGTCGTCAAGGTCGACGGCCGCTGGCGCTACCGGGTCAAACAGGTCCGCTTCCACTTCTTCGGCCCGCTCGAACAGGGCTGGGACGAGAACCTGTTCGCGCTCGAGACGGCGCGGCGCGCGGCGGTGCGACCGTGACCGAACTGCGCACGCAACCGACCTGGAGCGCGATGCTCGCCCTGCCCGAGGTCGTCGAACTGCGCCGCCGTCGGCGCACCGTGACCAACTCCCTCGGCGGCCTCGCGATCGTCCTCTTCGCGTCCTTCCTCGTCGGCTTCGCCTACTTCCCCGGCTTCCTCGGCGAGACCGAACTGCTCGGCGTGCCCCTCTCGCTGTGGGTCGTGTTCTCCCAGTTCGCCGGGACGTGGGTGCTCGTCTACGCCTACTTCCGGCTCACCCGCACCTACATCCAGCCCGCCGCCGACGCCGCCGTCGCGGCCGTCCTCGAGAACCAGGAGCGTGCGGCATGACCGGCGACGCCGACTACCTCGCCATCGCGATCTGCGCGGCGGTGATCTCGCTGACCCTGTGGGTCACGTTCGCCGTGTCCCGGCGGGCCCGCAGCGCCGACGGGTTCTTCGCCGCCGGCCGCTCGATCTCGAGCTGGCAGAACGGTTTCGCGATCGCCGGTGAATTCATCTCGGCCGGAAGCTTTCTCGGCACCACCGGCCTGATCTTCTACAAGGGCGTCGACGGTGCGGTCATCCTCTGCACCTCGGTGGTCTCGTTCCTGCCCGTGCTGTTCCTGCTCGCGGAGAAGATGCGCAACGTGGGCAAGTACACCCTCGCCGATGTGCTCGTGTTCCGCACCGAGGCACGCAGTGTGCGAATCGTCGTGGCACTGAGCACCATCGCCACCGGCACCTTCGTGTTGCTCGCGCAACTCGTCGCGGCCGGGGTGCTGCTCGAGTCGGTCTCCGGCATCCCGTTCTGGCTGTCCGTCATCGTCGCCGGCACCCTCATGGGCATCTACGTCTTCGTCGGCGGCATGCTCGCCACCACGTGGGTGCAGGTCATCAAGTCCACGATCCTGTCGGTCCTCGCCGTCGCGGTCGGCCTGGGCATCCTCGCGCAGTTCGGGTTCAGCTTCCCGAAGGTCCTCGACACCGCGACCGACCACGCGGTCGCGGGCGAAGCCGTCCTGTCCCCCGGCCTGATCTTCGGGCAGACCAGCGCGCTGAACCTCGTGTCGTACTCGCTGGCGTTCGCGCTCGGCACCGCGGGCATGGCGCACATCCTGATCCGCTTCTTCACCGTCCCCGAGGCGAGCACCGCCCGGCGCTCGCTGGGCTGGACCGTCGCGCTGTGCAGCATGTTCTACCTCGTCGTCATCGTCATGGGCTTCGGCGCCGCCGCCCTGCTGGGCGACGAGGGCGCCGATCGGGTCGGCGCCGGGGGCAACCTCGCGGCGCCCGTGCTCGTCACCGAACTCGGTGGCGGCGTGGGCACGATCGGCGGCTCGATCGCCCTCGCGATGGTCGCGGCGGTCGCCTTCGCGAGCATCGTCGCCGTCGTCGCCGGCGTGGTGATCTCCGCCGCGGGCACCTTCGCCCGCGACATCTGGCCGGCGCTGACCCGCACGCCGCCGGTGGACGAACTCGACGTCGCGGCGCGCACACGCGAGGAGAACGCGCAGGCCCGCGTCGCCCGGTTCGGTGCCGTCGCATTCAGCGTCGTCGCAATAGTGCTGACCATGCTGATCGGTGACGACACCAACATCACCTACTTCATGGGCATGGCGTTCATGGTGGCCGGCAGCGCCCACCTGCCGTCGCTGGTGCTCAGCCTGAACTGGCGGCGCTTCAACAGCACCGGCGCCGTGTGGGGAATCCTCACCGGCCTGATCTCGACCGTCGTCAGTCTCATGTTCACCGAGGCGCTGTGGCTCGGCAGCGGACCGGCCCCCCTGACGATCCAGCTGCCGGTGATCGTCACCATGCCGCTCGGCCTGGCCGCGTGCGTCGTCGGCTCACTCGTGGCCGAGAATCGGCGCGGACGCTCCGCACACGAGGACGAGAAGTTCGCGGAGATGCTCGTGCGCGCCGAGACCGGCATCGGGGCGGAGGTCGCGACTGCCCACTGACGACGACGGGCACCCGCACCCGGGCGATGCGAGTGCGGGTGCCCGTCATGTCAGGGCAGGTCGAACAGCGTCGGATGGTCCTGCTGCGCCTGCTCCGCGAGCACCGCGCCGTGTCTCTCGCACATCTCGCGGGCGATGTGCTCGGGGCACGCGAGTTCGCGACCGATCTGCTCCCAGTCCCACCCGGACGCGTGCAGTTCCCAGGCGACGCGGCCGTCTTCGTCCCAGAGTGCCGACATGGGCCGATACTGCTCCCGGAAACCGCGAGCACCAAGGACATCCGACCGCGTGTCGCCGATCGCCGCGATTCGGCGGCGACCTCGCGCCCGAAAGTGCTTCCTGCGCGCGTCCTCACGCGCGCATCGAGCACCGCGGCGCGCGGCGCAGCGACGACTCGGCTACTCGAAGGTCATCCCCGCGTCGGCGCCCTGCTGCCTGGTGGTGTTCGCGCCGTCGAGGGATTCGCGGATGATGTCGGCGTGGCCGCTGTGGTGGGCGGTCTCCCGGATGATGTGCAGCAGCACCTTCCGGGCGCTCCACCACTGCCGCTCCGGGGCCCACGGCGCGGTCGGCAGCGGCACCGGCAGGTCGAGGTCCTCGAGGCCGGCGACGAACGCCTCCGTCTCCTTCGCGATCGCCTCGTACCGTTCGAGCAGTCCGGCGACCGTGTCGTCGTCGCGCATGAAGTACTGCTCCATCGCGGACTCCATGTCGAACTCGGCGGTGTCGTCGAGTGTGCGGATGGTGTCGATCCAGTGCTGCTCGGTGGTCGCGACGTGCCTGAGCAGCCCACCGAGGGTCAGCTCGCTGACGGTGCTGCGGGTGCGGGCCTGCTCGTCGTCGAGGTCGCGGAGGGTGATCAGGAACGTCTTCCGCTGTTCGGCCAGGATGTCGAGGATGTCGGCGCGTTCTCCGGTCGGCTCGGTCATCTCGTTTTCCGCCCTTCGTGAGATCGATTCTCCTGCTACGACGACGGTAGGCGGGAATGCGGACGAGTTCGGTCCTCGATCGGAAGTCAGGTGGCGAAGAAGACCGCGCCGGTCACCGGGACGAGGGTCAGGAACAGGACCGACAGGACGAACAGCGTGATCGTCAGCTTCCGGTTCCATCCGCCGCGGGTTCCGCTCGCGGCGAGCACGAAGAGCACGAATCCGATGCAGATGGACACGATGCCCACGATCACAGGTGTCTCGATCATCTGCTCATCATCGCGGAGGGCCGCACCCGGCGCCGACGGGGGCGGCGCCGGGGACGGCGACGTCCCCGACGCCGGCCGCGCTCAGCCCGGGCAGTGGATGGTCACGTGGCCGCATCTGACGGACGGGCTCGCAGTGGCGGCGTTCGCGGCGCCTGCGGTACCGACGACGACGGCGAACAAGGTCGCGACGACCGCGACGGTGGTGCGGATCCGGGTCTTCATGGCAGTCTCCTGACGATGGTGCGGGACGGGGTTCGCCCATCGTCGGCCGCCGTCCGGAGCCGCGACAGGCACCCTGTGGTGCCGATGCGGCCACCCCGGATCGCCTGCGGAGCGCAGGACCACCCCGAGGCGGATCATGAAGCCATGACGACCGCCCCTTCCGCGACGACCGTTGCGACCATCGCCGAGGCCGCCGAGCGCACCGGTCTGACCACCCACACCCTCCGCTATTACGAGCGCGACGGCCTCATGCTCCGCGAGATCGGCCGTTCCTCCTCCGGCCACCGGCTCTACACCGAGGACGACCTCGCCTGGGTGGTGTTGCTGACCCGGCTGCGGGCGACGGGCATGCCGATCCGCGAGATCCGCGAGTACGCGGCCCTCTGCCGGGCCGGCAGCGGCAACGAACAGGACCGCCTCGCGCTGCTCCGCGCGCACCGGGCACGGGTGCTCACCCAGCTCGATCAGGTGACCGAGCACCTCGCCGCGATCGACGGCAAGATCGACATCTATCGCTCCCGGACGAGCGGCCTCGACGACGGACCGTGCGAGAGCGCTCGCGCTTGACTTCGAGCGCGCTCGAAGGTCTTGACTCGACGCCATGACCACGAACAACACCTCTCGGCCCCCACTCGGCACCCGCACGCTCGGCACCGCGTCGCCGCTGACGGTCTCGGCGATGGGGCTCGGATGCATGGGCATGTCCGAGTTCTACGGCGCCGGGGACGAGGCCGATGCCGTCGCCACGATTCACCGGGCCCTCGAACTCGGCGTGACGTTGCTCGACACCGCCGACATGTACGGCCCGTTCACCAACGAGAAGCTCGTCGGCCGCGCCGTCGCGGATCGCCGCGACCGCGTGGTCCTCGCGACCAAGTTCGGCAACGAGCGCGCCGAGGACGGCACCCGCCTCGGCGTCAACGGCCGGCCCGAGTACGTCCGCACGGCCTGCGACGCGTCGCTCCGCCGCCTCGGCGTCGACCACATCGATCTCTACTACCAGCACCGTGTGGACAGGACCGTGCCGATCGAGGACACCGTCGGCGCGATGGCCGAACTGGTGCAGGCCGGGAAGGTCCGCCATCTGGGTCTGTCGGAGGCATCCGCGGAGACGATCCGCCGGGCCCACGCCGTCCACCCGATCACCGCGTTGCAGACCGAGTATTCGCTGTTCACCCGCGACATCGAGGACGAGATCCTGCCGACTCTGCGTGACCTCGGCATCGGGCTCGTGCCGTATTCGCCGCTCGGGCGCGGCATCCTGACGGGCGCGATCACGGCACCGTCCGATCTCGAGAGCTCGGATTCTCGCCGCACCGCCTATTTCCCGCGATTCCAGGGTGCGGCGCTGGAGGCGAACCTGGCGCTCGTGGCCGCCGTCCGCCGCCTGGCCCGGTCCGAGAACTGCACCCCTGGTCAGCTGGCACTGGCATGGGTCCTCGCTCAGGGTGACGACGTGGTCCCCATCCCCGGGACGAAGCGGGTGCGTTTCCTCGAGGAGAACATCGCGGCCGTGGACGTGTCGCTCACCGCGGAGGTGCTGGGCGCGATCGAGTCGGCGGTGTCCCGGGAGGCGGTCGCCGGGGCGCGCTACGGGGACATGTCCAGCATCGACGCGTGAGCGACGCGTCGCCCGCCGGGGACGGGCGACGCCCACGCCGATCCTCCGTGCAAGCGATTACATCCACCCTTGACAAAGCGATGTAACCGCTTGCACAGTGGGGGGACCCTACCCCGGAGGAGGACCCATGGCGACGCTTCGCGAGGTCGCGGCGCGCGCCGGCGTCTCGACCGCCACGGTCTCCCGTGTGTTCTCCCGGCCGGAAGCGGTCAGTCCCGACACCCGCGCGAAGGTGTTCGCCGCGGCAGAGGCGCTGTCCTTCACCCCGAATCCCACCGCCCGCTCGCTCGCCCTCGGCCGCACCCACAACCTGGGTTTCCTCGTCCCCGACATCCGCAATCCCGTGTTCGGTCCCGCCGTCGAAACCGCGCAGGACCGGGCCCGCAAGCGCGGCTACTCCCTCTTCGTCGCGGCGGGCGAAGGACGGTCCGCCGACGAACTCGACCTCGTCCGGGCGATCGCCCGGCAGGTCGACGGACTGGTGCTCATCGCCCCCCGCATGTCCGACGCCGACCTCGAGGATCTCGCACGGGTCACCCCCGTCGTGCTGGTCAACCACACCTGCGGGCAGCTGCCCGCCGTGTTGCTGACCTCCGACGACGGCATGTCCCAGGCGGTGGACCACCTCGCCGACGCCGGGCACACCGCCGTCACATACCTCGGCGGTCCCGACTACTGGCTCGCCCAGCGGCGGCGCCTGACCGCCTTCACCACGGCCTGCGCCGCCCGGGGCATCACCGGCACGGTGCTCGGCCCCCTCGAGCCCGACTTCGTCGCCGCGGGCCGGAACGCGGCCGACGAACTGGTCGACGCCGGCACGACGGCCGTCGTCGCGTACAACGACCAGGCCGCCGTCGGCCTCATGCAGGGCTTCGCCGAGCACGGACTGCGCGCGGGCCGCGACTACTCGGTCGTCGGATTCGACGACTCGTGGCTCTGCGAGATGACCTCGCCGCCGCTGACCACCGTGCATCTGGCATTCGACGAGGCCGGTGTGGCGGCCATCGATCTGCTGTGCGACGTACTCGACGGAAAGACCACACCGGACGCCGGACCCGTGGAACTCGGCACCCACCTCGTCGTGCGTTCGAGCACCGTGACCGCCGGCCTGCCCGTCGGCTGACAGACCGTTTCGGGGCACTGCCTCGGAATTCGAAGAAAGCGAAGGAGATTCGTTCATGACCTCGGTGCTCGTACTCAACGGCCCCAACCTCAATCTGCTCGGCACCCGCGAGCCCGGTGTGTACGGCGCGCAGACCCTCGAGGACGTGGAGACCCTGTGCCGCAACGTCGGCAAGGAACTCGGCGTCGACATCGACTTCCGGCAGTCCAACCACGAAGGCGTCCTGATCGATGCGCTCCACGACGCGGGCGCCGCGGTCGCCCGCGGGGAATCCCTGGGCGTGGTGTTCAACGCGGGTGCCTACACGCACACCTCGGTGGCCCTGCACGATGCGATCAAGGGCGCGCACGTGCCGCTCATCGAAGTGCACATCTCCAACGTCCATGCCCGCGAGGAGTTCCGCCACCACTCCTACATCTCCCCGGTCGCCTCCGGGATCATCGTCGGCCTCGGCGTCGCCGGCTACGAATGGGCGCTGCGCGCACTCGTCGCCCAGCGCACGACGCAGGCGTAACCGGCGCCGTCACCGACCCCCTCGCGCGCGTGACCCGCAGCGAGCCGTCCGAACCGATACCGCCGGGGCGAACCCGCCCCGGCGTACCGGTCCCCGATTCCGCGGTCGCCCGCACAGGCGGCCGTCGTGGAGGAGCCCGACCATGACCCATCCCCGTCCTGGAACCAAGCGCGCCAAGGCAATTGCCACGGTGTGCCTGTCCGGCACCCTCGAGGACAAGCTCGTCGCCGCCGCCCACGCCGGCTTCGACGGCATCGAACTGTTCGAACCCGACCTGCTCGGCTCCCCGCTCACGCCCGCGGGAGTGCGCGAGCGCTGCGCCGAGCTCGGGTTGAGCATCCCGCTGTATCAGCCCTTCCGCGACTTCGAGGCCGTCCCGGCCGAGATCCACGCCCGCAACATGCGCCGCGCGCGGCACAAGTTCGACGTGATGGAACAACTCGGCACCGACCTCGTGCTGGTGTGCTCGTCGGTCTCGCCGCACACCGTCGACGACGTCGACCTCGCCGCCGCGCAGCTGCGGGAACTGGCGGATGCGGCGGCGCAGCGCGGTTTGCGGATCGCCTTCGAGGCCCTGGCGTGGGGCCGCCACGTGAACACCTGGCAGCGCTCGTGGGAGATCGTGCGCCGGGCCGACCATCCGGCCCTCGGCCTGTGTCTCGACAGCTTCCACATCTTCTCCCGCACCAAGGACGTCGCCGGCATCGCGGACATCCCGGGCGAGAAGATCTTCTTCCTGCAACTCTCCGACGCACCGGAGATGGACATGAACGTCCTGCAGTGGAGTCGCCACTACCGGGTGTTCCCGGGCGAGGGCGAGTTCGATCTCGCCGGGCTCGTCGGGCACGTCCTCGCGGCCGGTTACACCGGTCCGCTCTCGCTCGAGGTGTTCAACGACGTGTTCCGCCAGTCGGCGCCGGTGCCGACGGCGACCGACGCGATGCGCTCGCTGCTCGATCTGGAACTGCGTCTCGACGGTGACCCCGACCCGGTGCAGGTGCGTGGGCACGCGTTCACGGAGATCGGCACCCCGCCCACCGCCGCGGAGCCGGTCCGTGCGGCTCTCGCCTCGCTCGGCTTCACCCACTCGGGCCGGCATCACAGCAAGCCGGTGGAGCTGTGGGAGCAGGGGGACGCGCGGGTGCTGGTGAACACCTCGAACCCCGCCCACAGCGCGGCCGAGGGCGCGGCCGTCACGGCTCTGGGGATCGAGGTCGCGGACGTCGGCGCCGTCACCCGGCACGCCCACGAGCTGCTGGCACCGCAGCTGGCACGGGTCGTCGGCCCCGGAGAGGCACCGCTGTCCGCGGTGGTCTCCCCGGACGGCACCGCCCTGTTCCTGTCGTCCGGAGACCACGGTACCGCCGATTGGCGCAACGACTTCCGTCCCACCGGTACGACGCCGTCGACGGCGGTGGGCGTGCGGTGCACCGAGTACGTCGAGCTGACCCAGGCCTACGACCGCTTCGACGAGGCCACGCTGTTCTACCGCTCGGTGCTGGGCCTGACCGACGCCGAGTCCGCCGAATACGCGGGGCCGTTCGGCCTGGTGCGCAGCCGCGTCCTCGCCGCGGACGGCTTCGAGGTCGGCCTGGTCGCCCCCGTCCTCCGGCGCGGGGAATGGGCGCCGGGCGTGCGGCACCCCCAGCACATCGCGTTCGGCGTCGACGATGCAGTGGAATCTGCCCGCGCCCTGCGCGATTCGGGAGCGCCGGTGCTCGAGATCCCCCGCAACTACTACGACGATCTGGATGCGCGCCTGGCCCCGGATCCGGAACTACTTGCCGCCCTTCGGGAATACAACGTGCTCTACGACCGGGACGAGGACGGCGGCGAGCTGTTCCAGGTGTTCACCAAGGTCGTCAGCGCCCGGGTGTTCTTCGAACTGGTGCAGCGGCGCGGCGGCTACCGGGGTCACGGCACCGTCAACGCCCCGATCCGCATGGCCGCGCATGCGGCCGCGCGACGCTGACCGCCGCTACCGGGCCTCACCCACCGCCTGCGCGAGTGCCGCGAGGGTCTGGGCACCCGTGTAGCGCGGCTGCCAGCCGAGCTGCGTCCGGGCCTTCGTCGTGTCCATCACGACGGACGTGCGGCCGGTGTGGATCCACTCGATCATCGAGGGCATGAACGGCAGCCGCGCCACCACGGCCGACGCCGCCGTCGCGACCGCGGCGGGGACGCGGATCGGCTGGGCGCCGAGCGCGGTCGCCACCTCCGACAGCGACACCACCCCCTCCCCGGCGATGTTGTACGCGCCGGGCGGCCCGTCGGACGTCACCGCCGCGACCACGGCGCTCGCCACGTCGTCGTGGTGCACGAGCTGGAGCGGATGGCCGGGGTCGGGGAACACCGGGCGCGGCAGGGGCAGGGCGCCGACGGCGTGGCGGACGGTCTCGGGCATGTGCTCGGCAAGCTGCCGCCACGGCATGGCGTCGGCCAGGGCGGTCGCGTTCGGTCCCGCGACGATGCACGGCCGCAGCACGAACACCTCGAGATCCGATCCGCGGGTGACCTCGCCGAGGACGCGCTCGAGTTCGGCCTTCTGTTCGGAGTAGTAGTGCTCGTGCGAGCCGCGGGTGGGCACGTCCTCCGAGAGCG
>Ga0255338_1001895_pt1 | contig 35269 bp, 29 predicted proteins | sample MeOH1_35cm_T4_19_FD_203715 | JGI IMG/M metagenome (GOLD analysis project Ga0255338, IMG submission 203715) | Sandy soil microbial communities from University of British Columbia, Vancouver, Canada - MeOH1_35cm_T4_195 | ecosystem: Engineered > Artificial ecosystem > Sand microcosm > Unclassified ...
GTGGGCTTTTCTGGTTCGGATCGCTTGCGGCAAGATGTTGTCGCGCTTGCAAGAATCAAAGTCAGAGAGACGGTGATGATTGTTTGAAGATCGACGCCTCTCTGGTTGCTCATAGATTGGATGCCTAACGCTGAGGATCTGCCGCCGCGGCTATTCGGCTCTCCTTAAATTGCCGCGGTCGGCAGAATCCCATGGTTAGGGCCTCGCCGTTTTCTTTGAGGCCCTGCTCTTCCGTTCCTTTTCCGACTTCCGTAAGGCCCGTCTTGCTCCAAGCGCACTCTTGCGGACTTCTGTATGTTTCGATTCAGATAAGATGCCAATGCGAGAATTGATTGCTGATAAAACATCCGTATCACTTGCCTCTCCACCGCAGTGCCGGATAATTCCTAGCGCGGCCATCTGAGCTCCAACGTCTTCTGAGTTTAAGAGCTTAACGGTCAGTTTCTGAGCTTCTAAATCCAGGGCATAGTAGAAGTGCAGGCCGTAGAACTGTTTAGACGAATCGTCAGTGTTCACATGCTGCTTGAGCCAGCTGATGTCATCACGATGTTCAAGAAATTCCTTTGGAAGCGGTCCGGGCATACGCATGTGAGCCTGCGCAGTAAATGCCGTCGCCGTTAATGCTGCCAGAACCAGTGCCTGCATCGAAATATATTTCATGAGGGCCCTAACTTGTGATTGTGTTGGTCAGTATAGCGCCGGAATGAATACTGACTATAGTTAGCAGTGTACTGTGAAAATCAGGATAAATCCAGCTTGTGGATGAATATTTTCCGGAGATATGCTGCGAGGGGGGGCTGTATAGCATCAATATCATGGCGGACGGTGGGAGGGCGGGCAGCTCAGTCGAAATTCAGCCGGCGCTTCTTTTGAACGCAGTCCTTGAGATAGAGATTGATGAGGCTCTGGTACGGAAGCCCGACTTGATTCCCGAGGTACTGGAAATAAGCGATGGTGCTGAGGTCGAGCCGGATGGTGATCTGGCGCTTGAGAAGCTTGGTGTAGGGATTCCGGATGCCTTTGGAGAAGTCGTATTCCTTTCTCATGGGATCAATTCCTCGTATTTGAAACGCTCGGCCCTCATGGCCTTCCTCGCGGAGATGATTCTGATCGCGGCCTCCGGCTCGCGATAGCAGTGACAGACGACCAGGATCCTCAGTTTGGCGCTCATGCCGATGAAAACGAAACGCTCTTCCGCGTATGAGGGATCCGGATCGGCGATGAGCAGCCCGTTCTTGTCGTAGAAGACGGTGCGGGCCTCGTCGAACCCGATGCCGTGCTTGTGGCGATTGGCGCGGTCCTTGTCGTCGTCCCACTCGAAGCGGGCCTCCATTACAGTATAACCACAATATAATTCATGTCAAGGGCCCCGGACCTCACGGCGGCCCCCCAAGCCCCAGGCGGTCGGCGGGGCTTTGCACGCCGCGGCCGCCGCGGTTGAGGACATGGGTGTAGATCATGGTCGTGCTGACGTCGGCGTGGCCGAGCAGCTCCTGGATGGTGCGGATGTCGTAGCCGTCCTCCATGAGGTGGGTGGCGAAGGAGTGGCGCAAGGCGTGGCAGCCGGCGGGCTTGATGATGCCCGCCGTGATGCGGGCTTCCCGGAACGCCCGTTGGAGGACGGATTCGTGCAGGTGGTGCCGGCGCTGGAGACCGGTTTCCTTGTCGGTGTAATGGCTGGTCGCGGGGAAGACCCACTGCCAGCCCCACTCCTTGTCGGCGTTGGGATATTTCCGGGCCAGGGCGCCGGGGAGCTCGACATGGCCGAGCCCCTTCGTCAGATCGTCGCGATGCTGGCGCTGGACCTTCTCGAGGTGCGTGCGCAGCGGCTCGCGCAGGCCGGAGGGCAAGGTGGTGTAGCGGTCCTTGCCGCCCTTGCCGGAGCGCACGACGAGCTGATTCATGCCCCAGTCGAGGTCTTTGACGCGCAGGCGGCAGCATTCCATCAGGCGTAGGCCCGAGCCGTACAGCAAGGTGGCCATGAGGCGGGGCGCGCCGCGCATCCGGCCGAGGACGGCGCGGACCTCTTCCTTGGTCAGCACGACCGGAAGGCGCTCGGTGCGTTTGGCGCGCACGACGCCTTCGATGCGCTCGAGCTTGCGGCCCAGGCCGTGCTCGAAGGCGAACAGGAGGGCGTTGAAGGCCTGGTTCTGGGTAGAGGCGCTGACATGGGCTTCGGTCAGAGAGGACAGGAATCGGGCGACGTCGTCCTCGCCGAGGCTCTCGAGGGGCCCCGCGGCGCTCTCCAGGAAGCGGCGCGTCCAGCCGACATAGGCGGTCTCCGTGTGCGGGCTGAAGCGGCGGGCGCGGACCGCGGCCCGGACCTTGTCGAGGGCGGATCCGGGCGCCGGGGCCGGGGAGGAGCCGGGCAGTTCGAGGTGGTCGCCCGCGAACAAGGCCGATAGGCCGGCGAGAGCTTCTGGATCGTCCGGGACGGACCAGTATTTGTCGAGGGAATGCCAGCGGCGCCCGGGGACCGTCTTGATCTTGGCGAGGCGTTCCGGGGTGTAGGGCAGGCGGACGATGAGGCGGCCGGGCTCGCCGGGTTCGACGCGGATGGAGAGGTAGTCCATCCCTTCATACGATCGAGGGGGGTGAAAAGTTGCATGGGTCTTGATATCGTACAGGTGTACGACTATACTCTCTCATGCCCGAAGCGCCGCGCGGACGGGGAACCGCGCTCAACCCGACGAACCGGTTCGAGGAGCTCGCCTACGAGTGGGAGGAGAGCGCCGACCCGGCTGAGAAGCCCGCGCCGAAGACGCGCTTCTTCCGCGACGCGTCCAAGTCCATCCTCGTCAAGAACGACAGTCCCGACATCCCTTTCACCTGGAGCTTGAATCCATACCGTGGATGCGAGCATGGTTGCGTTTATTGCTACTCTCGCCCCTATCACGAGTATCTCGGATTATCGTCGGGGCTCGACTTCGAGACGATGATCTTCGTGAAAGAGGACGCCCCGAAGCTGCTCGCGGCGGAGCTGGCGAAGAAGACCTGGGAGCCGGAGACGATCGCTCTCGGCGGCGTGACCGACTGCTACCAGCCCATCGAGCGTAAGCTTAAGGTCACGCGCGGCTGCCTGGAGGTGATGGCCGACGCGCGGCAGCCCTGCGGGCTGGTGACGAAGAACGCCTTGGTGACGCGGGACATCGACGTGTTCCAGGAATTGACGCGTCACGCCGGGGTGCGCGTGATGATGTCGCTGACGACGCTCGACGCCGAGCTCGCCCGGCGCATGGAGCCGAGGGCGTCGGCGCCGTCGGCGCGGATCGCGGCGATGCGGGAGCTGACGAAGGCGGGGGTGCAGGTCGGCGTGATGACCGCGCCGATGATCTTGGGGCTCAACGACCACGAGATGCCGGCCTTGCTCGAGGCGGCGGCCGACGCGGGCGCCACCATGGCGGGCTACGTGCCGCTGCGGCTGCCGCATCAGCTCGGGCCGCTGTTCGACGATTGGCTGGCGAACAACTATCCAGATCGCCGGGCGAAGGTGCTCAATCAGATCAGGAGCATGCGCGGCGGCGAACTTAATGATTCGCGCTTCGGCACGCGCATGCGCGGGGAGGGGATATTCGCGGAGCACCTCTCGAAGCTGTTCGCGCTCACCTGCAAGAGGCTGGGGCTGAACCGACGGAGCCAGCCGCCTTTGGAGCGGGGGAATTTCCGCCGGCCGCTCGGGGACCAGCTGAGGCTGATCTAGCGGGAGGTGCGCAGGACGGCGTCGCGCTCGCGGCCGTACAGGGCGGCGAGGAACAGCGGGCGCTCGAGCCAGACCTTGAAGCCGCCGAGCAGGCGAGGGGAGACGTTGATGATCAGGGGCTGGGCGTCGAGGTCCTTGAGCTTGAGGCTGACCGCCGCGTCGCCGGGGCCGTCGACGGGGGTGAGCTCGACCTCGGAGCCGCGGGCCTGCTGGAGGACCATCCACGGGCGGACGAGGCGGCGCACGGAGTCGGAGAGCTGGGCGGCGTCGGCGACGTCGAGGGCGAGCTCCGGGTTGGGGCAGGCGACGATGTCGCGGCAGGCGGGGACGGCGGCGGGCTTCATGCCGGGCAAGGCGGAGAGGATGTCCTTGCGCTTGTCGCCCACGGACTTCTCGAGGCCGGTGAGCAGGTTGTCGCCGTTGTGCGCGTCGGAGACGGCGTCGCGCAGGTCGGACTCGCGGGCCTCGGCGAGGTAGTACTCCTCTCGGCGGGCGGCCTCTTCGAGGCGGGCCTTGAGCGCCAGGTCTTGCTCGACGAAGCGGCGCAATTTGTCCTCGGCTTTCTTGCCGCCGGAGATGCGCACGGGGGCGGGAGCGGCGAGGGCGGGGACGGCCAGGACGAGGCTCAGGAGCACCAGCGTCTTCATGCGTTTATTATAACCCGGAACGGGTCAGCGCGGATGGGACATTTGGCGCGTGAATACGCCGCGGCGGTGGTCCTTGCGCACGTCGTCCCAGGTGAAGACGAGGCCGTTCATCGCCACATAGACGCCCGGCGGGAGCGCCTGCGCGAAGGAGAGCGCGGAGCCGAGGTTGAAAAGGCCGTCGGAGGAGCCGAAGCGGTAGGGGCGCATGGCGCCGGTGAGGACGACGGTCTTGCCCGCAAGGCCGGGGCCGAGGACGGCGGCGGTCTCGGCCATCGTGTCGGTGCCGTGAGTGATCACGATGCGGTTTTCCGGGGCCTTGCGGCAGGCGGCGAGTATCTTGCGCCGGTCGGCGGCGGTCATGAACAGGCTGTCCTTCATCATGAGACGGAGGATGCGGGTTTTGAGGAGGCAGCGGCCGAGCTTGAGCATCTCGGGCAGGTGGGTCGCGCCGAAGGAGAGCGTGCCGCGCAGCTCGTCGTACTCCTTGTCGAAGGTCCCGCCGGTCACGACGACGAGCGCCTTCATCTAGCGCTTGACTGCGACTTTAGTCGCGACGGGCATGTCGACCCGGATGGAACGCGCCGTCGCATATTCCTCGATGGCCTTCGCCAGGCTTTCCACCATCCTGTCCTGGTAGGCGCCGTCCGTGAGCTTGGCCGCCTCGTCGGGGTTGTTGAGGTAGCCGAGCTCGATGAGCACGCTCGGGGCGGCGGGGTTCTTGAGGACGTAGTAGTCGGAGCGGGCGGCCTCGGCCTTGAAGCCGTCGGCGCGCAGGGCGCGGGAGAAGGTCCGGGCGAGGCGGGCGCTGTCGTCGGCCTGGCCGCGCGGGGGCGCGGGCATCGGCGGGACGCTCGGAAAGCGGCGCTTGCGCCACTTGCGCAGCTTCTCCGCGCCGTAGCTGTAGACGATGGCGCCGGAGGCCTTCTTGCCCTTCACTTGGTTGAGGTGCAGGGAGACGAAGATCGACCCGCTCTGGTCCACGCTGTCGACGAGGCGGTCGTCGAGCGTGACGTACCGGTCGGTGTCGCGCGTCATGACCACGGGGAGGTCGGCGTTGCGCGCGAGGCGGGCCTTGAGCTTGCGGGCGAAGACGAGGGCCAGGTCCTTCTCGCGCACGCCGCGGACGATGGCGCCCTCGTCGTCGCCGCCGTGGCCGGGGTCGAGTATGACCGGGGCCATGGGCTGGTTGGGCGCGGGGGGCAAAGGCGCGGGCGGGTTCATGGCGGACGCGGGGAAGGCCAAGGCGGCGGCCAGGAGAGCCGTGGCAAAGAGGTTCCGCGTCTTCATAATAACCATATATAGCTTAAATCTTATCGCTAACTTACTATAGCCTCCGTCCCTGGCGCTGTCAAGGGGTAGGCCCAAAGGCCCATGACCGGGGGTTTCAAGACGGGTATCCTATCAGCGTGAGGAGCTTTCTGCCCGTCGTCAGCGTCATTGGCCTCCTGGGGGCCGGCGGCGCCGTGACCTGGTCGGTGATGTCCCGGCCGTCGGACACTTTCATGGAGACCGACGCGGCCACCGCGTTCAATCTGCAGACCGGCCCCGCCCCCGTCCGCTCCGCCCCGGCGCTCGCCCCCGGGGAGACCTTGCGCGACGCCGTGGCCTCCGCCCCGCCGCCGGCGTCGTCGCTGATGAAGCCGATCGCCGACGCGAACATGGTCGTGGGCTCGGCTCCGAAGGGCGGCATGGAGCGGCGCTACACGGTGATCACGCCGAAGGCGGAGGCGTGGGCCAAGAAGCACCGTTTCCTGGCGGCGATGGTGGCCCGGCCCGCGAAGTTCCTGATGACGCGCAGCTCTCTCGGCAGCCCGCGCGAGCTGCGGCGGTTCCTCGCCGACCCGAAGAAAGTCGACGCCTACATGAACTCGGCCTTGGTGCGCATCGCGATCAACAGCCCGTCGGTGGCCAAGGCCATCCTCGGAAACCCCGCGGTGGTCCGCGCCTTCCTCGCCTCGCCGGCGATGCGCGACCCCGGCGCGGTGCGCGCCTTGCTCGGCAGCCCGATGGTGCGCAAGATGCTCGACTGCCCCGCGATCCAGGAAGCGATGACCGACCCCGCCGTGATGAAGCGGATGCTCTCCGACCGGCAGACCCTCGAGTGGATCGGGGCGCATCCCGACGCGCTGATGGCCATCGCCAACGCCGCGCCCGCCTTGGGCGACGCGTTCAGCGCCAAGAAGCGCTAGGCCCTAGCGCTTGAGCTTGCCGTCCTTCGCGCAGGCGTCGAGGCCCGCGGCCTCGTCCTTCTTGACTTCCTCGTACCACGCCCGGCCGTGGCGGTTGGCGTAGCAGATCCAGCGCTTGGAGTATTGCTCGGCGACGCACAGCGCGTCCTCGCCGAGCGGGGTGAGGGTGTCCTTGCCGCCTTTGCCGTCCTTGCCGTCGCGCGTCTCGGCTTGGATGACCCCGGCCAGCGGGTGCAGGTACTGGTGAAGGCGGTCGCGGACCTCGCCCTTGGCCTTCGGGTCTCCCGCCGAGCGCGGCGTGCCGAAGCTCATGATCAGGGAATAGCCGCGCAGGGCCGCGCGGCGCAGGCTCTCGGGGTTGGTCTTGTCGCCCCACACCGCGGCGAGGGTGTGGGCGGAGAGGTCGTGGGTGTGCACGCTGGCCAGGATCTCGGCGGCGCGCTCGCGGACGACGAGCGGGGTCTTGGGGTCGCGCAGGACCTCGCTGACGGTCTTGGCGAATAGCTTGTCGCGGCCCTTGATCTCATCCATGAGGTCCAAGGCCTTCGCCGCCGTCTTGGTGTGCGGGGAGCGGGCCAGGGCCTTGAGGGTCTCGACGACGGCCTGCTGCGGCGGGAAGGGCTTGCCGCCCGCGCCGGAGCCTTCCGTGCAGGTGTAGCGGCCGGGCTTCGAGGCGGGCTTGAGCTGCCGGCAGACTTCCCGCCAATCCGCGTCGAGGCGGTCGAGGTCGACCTGCGGCGTCGGGGACTCCACCTTCCCGCAGAAGCCGATCACGCCCGTGCCGATCGGCCGGTCCGGGGCCTGCCGGACGTGGAGGTTCATCGCCGAGCTCAGCAGCTTGAGGTAGCCCTCCTCGACATGCTCCTCCTTGGAGTCGAGCGCCCAATCGGCGGCGGGGAGCAAAGCGCAGTACATGAAGCGTCCCTTGGCGTCGGTGGGGGTCTCGAAGGGGAAGCTCGCGCGGGCGACCACGCCCGCCTCATGGAACTCCCTGACGGTGCGGTACCAGCCCGTCTTGTCCTGCTTCGCGGTGAGGTCCTGGGCGGCCGCGACGACGGGCACGGCCAAAGAGAGGAAGAGGGCGAGGGGTCTCATGGGGCTCCTGACGCGGGGGGACGAACGAAGCGTAGCCGGGGAGCCGCCCGGCGTCAAGGGACGATCTTGTCGTCCTTGTAGTTGAGCGTCTTCTCGACGGCGCCGGCCTCGGTGTAGATCGTGGCGCGGCCGTCCTTCTTGCCGGCCTTGTAGGTGGTCTCGCTCTCGAGCTTGCCGCTCAGGTAGTATTCCTTGCACAGGCCGTCGAGCAGGCCGTCCTTGTAGTTGAGCTCGGCCTGGACCTTGCCGGAGACGTAGTAGGTGGTCGTCGGGCCATTGAGCTTGTCGGCCTTGTAGGTCTCCGTGGCGTAGAGCTCGCCGGTCTCGTAGAACATCTTGCCCGCGCCCTCGCGCACGCCCTTCTTGTACGGGACCTCGGCGGAGACCTTGCCGCTGGGGAAAAGCTCTTTGGTGACGCCGGACTTGAGGGGGGTCGCTTTGGCCATGGAGCAATCCTACAACATCTACTGGCAGTAGCCGCTGCGGCAGGTGAGCGTGCCGCAGCACTGCGTCGACGAGGTGCAGGAGGCGCCCTGGCCGAAGCAGCTCGTGCCGCTGCTGCAGATGCCGCTGTTGCAGGTCAGCGAGGAGCAGCACTGGCTGGAGCTGGAGCAGGCCGCGCCCGCCCCGTTGCAGCCGGTCGCGCCGACGCAGACGCCGCCGGTGCAGCTCATCGTGCCGCAGCACTGGCTGGAGCTGGTGCAGGAGGTGCCCGAGGCCTGGCAGCCGCCGCCGGAGCAGACCTTGTTGGTGTTGCAGGTCAGCACGCCGCAGCAGTCCGCGCTCGAGCCGCAGCGCTGGTTGATGTCCTGGCAGGCGCCGGAGAGGTTGGGGTCGTAGGTCGGCTGGGGGTCGTCTCCCCCGCAGGCGAGGGCGAACGCGATCGGCGTCGCGAGGAGGGCGAGGCGCAGCAAAGTCCGGAGGGGGCGGGACATGGGGTTAGTCTATCCCCGATCGAGGCCTTTTTCAAGGGCCCTTGGGCCCCCGTCTTGACAGGCCCCGCCTTACGCCCCACACTCAGGCATGGGCCGCGCGACCGCCTCGTTCCTCGCCGCCGGATGGCTGGCCCTCGCCGCTCTCGGGCGCGCCGAGATGCCCGACTTCTCCAAGACGAAGCCTCCTCCCGGCCGGACCTTCAAGACCAACCAGGACAAGGTCAATTACGCCCTGTGCCAGGCGGGGCACAAGAACACGTGCGCGCATGTCCATTACAACGAAGGGCCTCTGCCCAAGAAGGCGGCGTCCCCGGCCGGAGGGCCCCCGGCCGGAGCGCCCGCGGCCGGAGCGTCCGCGGCGCGCGACCCTGGCTCCCAAGGCGGCCCTGACGCCCCAGGCGAGACTGAGGCGGCCGCGCCGCCGCCGCCCGCCGAGGCGGCCGCGGAGCGGGCGCGCGCGGACGGCGACAAGGCGATGAGCCGCGCGCGCGGCCTGGGCGACGCGCTCAAGAAGGACCTGCGCGAGGCGGAGGGCGGGCCGCCGGGCGGCGCCCAGCCGGGCCGGGCCCCGGGCGGGCCGCCCTCCGACCGCGACCTGCTGGCCGCGGCCTATTCGGGCTACGGCGCGTCCTTGACCGCGCTCGGCCTGGTCGTCGGCCGCGACGCGGCGGGACGGCCCGCCTTGCTCCGCGCCGACGGCAGCCCGGCGACGGCGGAGGACCTGGCCGCGCTCAAGGCGCGCATCGCCGTCGAGCCGGAGGCGCTGATGCGCCGGCCGGACCTCTTCTCGGTCATCCCGCGCGCGCGTTTCGAGGAGCTCAAGCAGGCCTACCGTTCCCGCCCGGAGCTGCGCGACGGCGTCTTCCGCGATATCGGCTTGAGCGCGTCGGGCCGCGACTTCGAGCGGGCCGCCTCGTGCGAGAAGCTGTCCGGCGCCTGCGCGCCGGAGGCGAGGACGAGCTACCGCAAGGGCGACGCCGTCCCGCCCGAGGAGCTCGCCGCCCTCCACCGCCGCCTGCGCGGCGGCGACCCCGACGAGGATTTCGAGGACGCCGGCCCCGGCGACGAGTGGGAGAGCGAGGCCCCCGCCGAGGGCGCGGCGGCGCCCGCTCCGGCCGAGGAGGCCGCGGCGGCGCCCGGGTCCACGAAGCGGACGGTCCTGCGCGCGCTCGAGCGCCTGTCGGGCGGCGACGCCGAGGAGCAGGCGCGCTCGGGCGGGCCGGGCGCGTCCGCCGCGGCGCGCCGCGCGTGGGGGGACGTGCCGGGGGCGGCCGTCGCCGCGCTTGAGCGGGGCCGCGGGCGCATGTCGGCCGCGGGCGCGGCCCTGCTCGTCGTCGCCGTGCTGCTGCTGTCGCGCCGCTCTACTTGAAGGCGCCGGTGTCGAGGGAGGTCTTGATCTCCTCGGCGGTGTAGACGCGCGCGAGGGACTTGAGCGGGCACCGCGGCGTCGTCGCGGCGCCGGCGAGATAAATCCCGGTCAGGTCCTTGAGCTTGGCGGAGATCTTGTCCTTGCCGTACTCGTACTTGCGGATGCCCCAGGCGGCGTCCACGCAGCGGTAGGACAGCTTCCCCTCGATGTCCTTCTTGTTCTTGCAGTCGACTTCCTCGCCCTTGCCGTTGACGAACTTCCCGTCGTCGCGCGACTTGGGGTTGTTCTCGTAGTAGCCGGTGATCGCCGTCTTGATGTCGGCGTCGGAGCAGGCCTTCTTCTTGAGGACGTACTTGAGCACGCCCGGGCCGTTGTTGTGGCCGACGTAAGCCAGCGCGGCGGCCTCGGCGGCGGTCGCGTTGGGGCAGACGACGAGTATGCCCGGGAAGTTGGACTTCGCGCTGAAGTAGGGCTTGCCCGTGAACAGGCGGTTGAAGCGGTTGGCGGTGATGGCGGTGTTCACCTCGGGGTCCTCCAGGTCGGCGCAGGAGAGGAAGGACTTGCCCGGCCCCAGGTTTTCCTTGCACCCGTCCTGGTCCATCTGGAACAGCCCCACGTACTTGCCGGTGTGGTTCTTCGGGTCGAGGCCGCTCTCGGCCTGCGCGACGGCGTGGAGGAAGCGCCAGTCCATCCCGTAGCAGTCGGTGGCGTAGCGGTAGAAGATCCAGTCGGCGTCCTTGACCGGGCACTCCCCGACGCAGGCGGGCTTCGCCGCGGCCGGCGTCTCCTGAGCGTGGGCGGAGGACGGGGTCAACAGAACGGCCAGAAAAAGGGTCGTGATCATGGCCGGAGTGTAACCCCGAACCTCGGGCATGTCAAGGAAGGGTCCCGGAAACTAGGAAGGCCGGCCCTTTTGGGGGCCGGCCTTCCTGCGTGATATCGGGTGAGGCTACTTCGAGAGCATCTTCGACAGGAAGAACCCGCCGAGGCCGCCGAGCAGAGCGCCGACGACGGCGCCGATCGGTCCGCCGACGAGCCAGCCGATCCCGGCTCCGGCCGCCGCGCCGCCGAGGCCGTACATCAGTCCTTTCCCGCTCATCAGCCTGCTGAAGAAACCGGGCTTGTCCTTGGCGCCGTCCTTGTCCAATCCGAGAGGGGGGGCCGGGACCTCGGCGGCCAGAGCCGGGCGGGCGCCGTTGTCCTTGACCACGGTCAGGCCGCCGGTCTTGAGGGCGTTTTGGGAGGTGGCGTTGATCCGGCAGGCTTCCCCTTCGCAGGCGGTCACCGCGGCGCCGCAGGAGCCGCCGCTGCAGCCGCCATCATAAGATGAAAGGCCGCCGCCGGCTATGCCGCGGGCGTCCTGGAGGGCGTTATTGGCCCAGGTCGGGGCGGCCAGAGCCAGGAGGAGCGCCGCGAGACCTATTCGATTCACCATAAAACCAGTATAGTCGCTCCGGTCCGGCTCGACCTGAGGCATACGGACCGGGTCGGTCTGGGCCCAAGGACCTAGGTGACAAAAACGCCCCCCGCTCTTCTCCTGACCGGCGCCACCGGCTACATCGGGCGGCGCCTGGCCCCGGTCCTCTCGCGGTCCTGGACGGTGCTCCGGGCCTCCCGGACCAGCGCGGGGGACGGGGCTTTGGACCTGGACCTGAGCGACCCCGACTCGATCCGGCGCGCCTTCGACGCCGCCGCACCGAAGGTCGTGGTCCACGCCGGGGCCGAGGCCGACCCGGACGTCTGCGAGCGGGACCCCGAACGGGCCAGGAAGGTGAACGTGGACGCGGTGAAGACCTTGGCGATGCTGTGCGGCGCCTCCGGGGCCCGGCTCGTCCATTTCTCGACCGACCTCGTGTTCGACGGCGAACGCGGCTGGTACGGCGAGGACGACCGTCCCGTCCCCAGGGGCGTCTACGCCCGCGGCAAGCTCGCCAGCGAGGAGGCGGCGCTCGTCCGCGCTCCCGGCGCGGCGGTCCTGAGGGTCTCTGCCGTCTACGGGAGACCGTTGGGGGGGCGCACCGGCTTCATCGACCACCTGCGCGCCAAGCTGGCGGCCGGCGAGCCGGCCGGGGCCTTCACCGACCAGTGGCGCACCGCGACGGCCGCCGACCAGCTCCCCGAAGTGCTGGTCAAGCTCCTCGCCGACCCCGACCTCGAGGGCGTGTTCCACTGGGGCGGCGCCGACCGCGCCACGCGCTTCGAAGCCGCGGTGACCTTCGCGCGCGTGATGGGCTTCGACGAGCGCCTCATCCGTCCGGCGCGGTCCGTCGACGCGAAGTTCGCCTCTCCCCGCCCGCGCGATACATCTCTGGACTCCTCCCGTTTGGCCGCGGCCATCGGTATCGCTCCGTTGACGTACGAGGCCGGATTCAAGGCATTACGAGGAGCGTGGGGATGATCCAGGTGCGAAACGGAAAGGGGCGTATCGTCTACGCTTCCGTCTTCTTTCTCATATCGCTGTTGGCCGTTTTCCGCGCACCCACCTATCACTTGTGGATGCTGTCCATCATCGTGACCGAATGGGGCCACATGCTCGCCATTTTGTCGTTAATGGCCTTCGCTCCAGGTTGGAGTACGACACGCGGCGGCCGATATGCGGTCTTCATAAGCCTAGCCGCGTCATTTATATTCTTAACCCCGCTTCTAAGATCGTTCTCCGTCGCCGCAGTCCTGCCGAAAAACATGGAGGCCGTCTTCGGTCCGTCGGACATATCCTCCACGCCGTTGTCGTTCAAAAATCTGTTGATGGGCGTGCCGTTAAGCCCCGTTCATCAGACCACCGAGCAATACGCCCGTTCCTGCGGCGAGGTCCTCTCGCTCGAGCTCTACCGCCCCACATCCGCGCTCAAGCCCTCTCCCCTCATCATCGTCGTCCACGGCGGCTCCTGGCAGAGCGGCTCCCGCCTCGAGCTCGACTCGTTGTCCCGGTATCTCGCCGCCCGCGGCTACGCCGTCGCCTCCGTCGACTACGGCCTCGCCCCGCGCTCGATCTTCCCCGGCCCGGTCGAGGACCTCCGCGACGCCCTGTCGTTCCTCCGCCGCCGTTCCTCTGAATTATCCCTGGACCCGAGCCGCGTGATCCTCCTCGGCCGCTCCGCCGGCGCCCAGATCGCCCTCGCCGCCGCCCACGATCCCGAGCCGTTCCCCGGTCTCAAGGGCGTGATCGTCTTCTACGGCCCCAACGACCTCTTCCTCGCCTGGCGCGTCCCCGGCCCCAAGCGCATGCTCGACTCGCGCAGGCTCCTGCGCCAGTACCTGGGCGGCTCCCCCGCCGAGGAGCCCGAGCGCTACGAACGAGCCTCGCCGCTGCTGGCCGCGGGCAAGAGATCGCCCCCGACCTTGATGATCCACGGCGGCCGCGACGAGATGGTCTGGCCGATCCACGAGCACCGCCTGTCCGGGAAGCTGAAGGCCGCGGGGATCCCGCACTACTTCCTGAACATGCCCTGGGCCACGCACGGCTGCGACTACAACTTCAACGGCCCGTGCGGCCAGCTCTCGACCTACGCGGTCGAGCGCTTCCTCGGCTTCGCGCTCGCGCGCTAGCGGCCGAGCTCCTCGAAGAACGCGCGGATGCGCTTCGCGTTCGCCCCCAGGTCGCCCTTGCCCGCGCGCGACTTCGAGCGCATGTGCACGGCGGAGCCGGTCCCGTTCGGGCGCACCTCGATGACGACGTCGTCCTTGAAGCGCATGAGGCCCGTCGTCGCCACGGCCTCGATCACGCGCGCGGCGGCGTCCGCGGCGATGATGTTCCAGCGCGGCATGCGCCGCGCGGCGGCCAGGACCGCGTCGTACACGCTCTCGGGCGCCTCGGCGCGGCCGAGCGGCTTGAGGTCGGGGTAGGCCCGGCGCTGACGGGAGATGTTGGAGTTCGGGTAGGTCATCTCCCGGCCCCGGTTCTCGGGCAGCAAAGTCGCGCGCCGGAAGCTGGGCGGGTCGTCGGGCGTCGTCGTGATGTCGTTGATCATCGGGGCGCACGCCGAGGCCCACAGCGCGAAGAGGGGCAGGAGTTTCTTCATAGACGCCATCTTATATAATCGGCCATGCTCCGTCGCGCCCTTCTCGCCGTCCTCGCCCTCGCCGCCTTCGCCGCCGCGGCCGAGCCGGCCGTCCTGACGCTCGGCGAGCGGGCGGAGCGCCACGTGAGGGAGAGCCATTTCGCCGGCGGGCGCCGCAGCCGCGGCAAGAGCCTGTTCCTGCCCGGCACCGACCTGCTCGAGCTGCTCGAGGCGGCGGAGAAGGCGAAGCCGGTCCGCCAGAAGAACGGCCGCGACAAGCGCGTGGCCGCGGGGAAGGAGGCGATCGGCACGGACGGACGCTCGGGCCGGCCGGTCAAGACCTGCGTCGTGATCTCCGAGCCGGACGGCGCGGTCGTGACGATGTATCCGGGGAGGTAGCATGGGACTTGGAGGGTACGATGGGGCTTGACGCGTATCTGGAAGACGAATTCGGCGGCGAGCTGGACCTGTTCATCGACGACGGCGGCATACTCGCCGCCGCCATCCCCACCGGGAACGCGGACTACCCGATGCTCCGCTACGTCGACGTCGAGGGCGTCACCGCCTTCAACCGCCTGCAGCTGGCCGTCGTGATCCCCGAGCTCGAGAAGCTCTCGGAGAACGCCGGGCCGAACACGAAGCACGCCCTCTCGCGCGTGCTCAAGATGGCGCGGAAGGCGGTCGCCGAGCCGCACCTCTACCTGAGCCTCCTGGGCGACTAGCGCCGCCCCGCGCTAGAACTCGGCCGGGACGGGCACGGGCAGGGCGCGGCGACGGGCGGGGAGCAGCGCCTCGAGGCGCCAGACGGCGAAGGGCACGCCCAGGCCGAGCAGCGCGGCCGCGGCCGCCAGCGCGGGGAACCCGATCAGGCGGCCGGAGGGGCCCTCGGACAGGAACGCGGCGGAGGCGAAGGCCGACACCGCGCTGGCCGCGTGGGAGAACGCGTTCTGCGCCGACAGGTAGCGCGCCCGCGCCGACGGCGGCGGCACGCGGCTGGCGAGCGCGTTGATCGCGACCCAGCGGGCGGCGTTGCAGCTCATGAACACGGAGAAGAACAGGACGGGCGGCAGCCACGGCGGCTGGAGCACCGCTCCGAAGAGCAAAGCCAGCGAGACCAATATCGTCCCCGTCAGCACCGGCCACAGCGCGCGGGAGCGGTCCGTCCAGATGCCCGACAGGCGCATCGTCGCCAGGCTCGCGAGCCCGCCGCCGAGGTACAGCAGCCCCATGTGCTCGCGCGGGAAGCCCATGTTGATCTGGAGGTAGGCGGAGAGGTTCGGCACCAGCAGGAAGTTGCCCAGGATCGCGCAGCCGAACGCGACGAAGCTCATCCCCATGCGGGCGTCGAGCGGCAGGGGCGCGGCCGCCTCCCTCGTGTCGAGATGAGCCCTCAATCTCGGGAGCAGCAGACGCGCCGCCACGGCCAGCAGCAGCGCGATCATCCCGACGACGAGGAACGGCGCGCGCCAGCCCCCGCGCCGCGCGAGCTCGAGCCCCGCGGGCACGCCCACGATCGAGGACAGCGAGAAGCCGGAGGCCACGACGGCCGTGGCGCGTCCGCGGCGCTCCTCGGGGACGAGGTCGGCGACGATGGAGAAGCACAAGGTCGCGGCGATGCCGCCGAACGCGCCCGCCGCCACGCGCGCCAGGATCAAGGACGCGCTGCCGGTGGCGAGCGCCCCGGTCATCGTGGACAGCCCGAGGCCGACGACGGAGATCGTGAGCGCGGAGCGGCGCTCCCAGCGGTCGAGCAGCATCGAGCCCGCGATGCCGACGACCGTGGCCGAGGCGGTGTAGGCGCCGCCGACGATGCCGAGATGGTTCATCGGTATGCCCAGGGCGCTCGCGAAGTCCGGGCCCATCGGCATCACCATCATGAAGTCGAGCAGGTTGATGAAGTGCACCGACGCCAGCACGAGGAGCGCGGCCCGCTCCGAGATCGGGGGCTCGTGGCTCAGACGGCTTCCACGACGGCTTCGAGGGTGGGGGCGGTCTTCAGCGAGTTGGCGATGATGCAGTACCGCTTCGCGGTCTCCAGTAAACGGCGAGCCTCATCGATCCGGGCGGCGTCGGTCTTGAGCGTGACCGAGAGCTTGAACGAGGTGAACAAGAGCCCTTCCTTCGTCTTCTCGAGGACGCTCTCGCCCTTCGACTCCCAGCCTTTGAGCGGGATCTGCGAGCGCTTGTTCATCGACACCCAAGTGAGCATCAGGCACTGCGTCAGCGCGGCCAGCACGAGGTGCTCCGGGCTCCAGCGGGTCTCGTCGGTGCCGTCGAACTGGGCGGGCGGGCCGCCGGGGAGGACCGGGCGCGGGCCGGCGGAGATCTCGCTGGTCTCTCCGCCCTTCCAGGTCAGGTTCACTTCATAATGATGGGGAAAGGGCTGGGGCATGGGCCATTTTACCATTTCGGCCATGACGGGCCTTTGACCCCGCGCAACTGTTTCTGGAAACAGTCGGCGGGAACTCCCACCGGTGCGAGTCCGGCCTACTTCTTCAATTTCTCCGAGAAGAACGCGACGGTGCGCTCGTAGTAGTCGGTCAGGTTCTTGCGCCGCGAGAACCCGTGCCCCTCGTCCGGGTAGACCACGAGGCCGACATCGCGGCCGAGCGCCTTCAGGCGCTTGTGGACGAGCTCCGCCTCGGCCAAGGGCACGTTCGTGTCGTTGGCCCCTTGGAAGACCAGCAGCGGCGCCTTGAGGTCGTCGAGGTAGGTGATGGCCGAGCGTTCCTTGAACAGAGCGGCGTCGTCCTTCGGGTTGCCCATCATCGTCTCGTACCAGGTCGCGAAGCGGCTCTTCGAGAGCTCGTAGTCGAGCGCCAGGTCGGGCATGCCGTAGGCGGCGACGCCCGCGGCCCAGTCGCCCTCGTTGCGCGCGAGGGCGTACAAGGTCGAGTAGCCGCCGAAGCTGCCGCCGGTGATGCCGGCCCGCTTGGGGTCGGCCTCGCCGCGCGCGGCGAGGAACCTCACGCCCGCGATCATGTCCTTGCGGTCCCCGCCGCCCCAGTCCTTGCGGTTGGCGTCGAGGAAGGCGCGGCCGAAGCCGGTCGAGCCGCGGAAGTTGGGGGCCAGCACCGCGAAGCCCGCCTCGGCGAGGGCCTGGCGCATCGGGTGGAAGTCGTCGAAGCTCTGCCAGTCCGGGCCGCCGTGGGCCATCACGACGACGGGCGGGGGCGTCCCCAGGCGGGCGACCGGCGGCTTGAGATAGACGGCGCTGATGACCTTGCCGTCGAACGACGGGTACGAGATGATCTCGCCTTTCGCGAGCTCCTCCGCCTTCACGCCGCCGAGCATCGAATGGGTCAGCTGGGCGCGCTTGCCCGTCGCCAGGTCGAGCCTCCACGCGTCGGGGGCGTGGGAGGAGTCGCTCCAGTCGTAGAACAAGGACCGCCCCGCGCGGTCGAGGACGAAGCCCTCGACGCGGCCCTTCGCCGGGGTCAGGCGCTCGAGCTTGGCGTCGGGCGAGCGCAGGCGGTAGAGCGCGGACGCGCCGCCCTCGTTGCGCGCGAACACGATGCCCGCGCTCTCGTGCCACTCGGCGTGCTCGACGTCCCAGCCCGACGGGCCGATGAAGCGCCCCTTGCCGCCGTCGGCGATCAGGTACAGCCGGTGGAAGCCCTTCTCGTCCTCCGCCGCGGTCAGCAAGGCCTTGCCGTCGGGGGACCAGGCCTGCGGGATGACGATGCCGCCCTTGACCGGCGGCTCGGCGTACTCCACCATCCGCCCGTCGGCGGAGGCGAGGACGAGGTCGCCGGAGCGGTCGTCGCCCGTGCGCGTGGCCGCGATCATCCTGCCGTCGGGCGACCACACCGGGAAGAACACGTTGACCGCCTCGCGCGTGAGCTGGGTCTCCTTGCGGGTGGCCAGGTCCATCACGAAGAGCTGGAACACGAACGGCTCGCCGGGGTCGGCGACGAAGGCGACGCGCTTGCCGTCGGGCGAGTACGCCGGCGAGGTCTCCGCGCGCGTGGACTTGGTGATATTCTCGGCCGGACCGCCGGCGGAGGGGAGCAGGAAAAGATCGGGGCGCTCGTCGCCGCCATAATCGGACGCGAGAACGATGTCTTTGCCGTCCGGGGAGACATCGACCGCGACGACCTGCTCGCCGAGGTCGCTCAACTGGGTCGGCCAGCCTCCCGATGCCGGGACCTTCCACAGCTCCATGGCGCCGGTGATGTCCGTCACGAAGAACGCCTCCTTGCCGTCCGGCGAAGCGTCCACGTCCGTGATCTGACGCACGAGTGCCAGGCGCTTGGGCGCGTACGCGGGCCGCGCGGCCGCGGCCGCCGTGCCGGCGAGAAGCAGAACGACGAGGGCTGTTTTCATTGTCATTTCCCGGCCGTCTTCACGACGATGTCTCGAAGATAGAGCGCGAACCAGTCCAGGGCGGCCAGCGGGACGCGCTCGTCCTCGCCGTGCGCGCGGCGCTGGTCGTCCTCGGTCCCGGGCGCGTCGATCCCGTACATGATCGTCCCGCGCGCGCGTAGGTCCTGTGAATCGGTGGTCCAGGCCGCCATGTAGGGCATGACCCTGACGCCGGGGGCGGATTCGACGGCGGCGCGGTACAGCGGCGTGTCGATGGGCATGGGGCCCACCGGCTTGCGTGTCGGGGGCTCGAAGGCGAACTCGATGTTCGAGTCATCGACGATGCGGTGGATGTCGGCGATCAGGCTGGCCGCCCTGCGCCCCGGGAGCATGCGGGCGTTGAAGGTCGCCGACGCGTCGGCGGGGATCACGTTGCTCTTGTAGCCGGCTTTGAGCATGGTCGGAGTCACGGTGTCTCGCAGCATCGCGCCGTACTCGGGGGACAGGGCGGCGAGCTCGTCGCCCGCCTCGTCGCGCTTGCGGCCTTCCGGCGCGTTGAGCAGGGCTCGGATCGCCAGGGCGACCGGAGACGGGCTCGTCTCGGCCTGGCGCTCAAGGAAGCCCTGCGAGACCGGATTCAGACGCACGGGGAAGCGGTGGGCCGACAGCCGCGCGATCGCCCGCGCCAACCGCGCGATGGCGTTGTCCGCGGTGGGCACCGAGGAGTGGCCGGGCTTGCCTTTGGCCGTCATCGTGAAATCCATGTACTCCTTTTCGGCGGCCTCGACGTGCACCTCGACGACCCTGCCGTCCTTCCAGAGCGAGACTCCGCCCTCGTTGATGCCCAGCTCCGCGTCGACGAGCCGGGGCTTGTCGCGCAGAAGCGAGTCGATGTGGCGGACGGTCGCGCCGCTTTCCTCATCCGCTTCGGCGAAGAAGATCACGTCGCGGGCCAGCGGGATGTTGGATCGCTTGAGATAGGACAGCACCGCCATCTGCGCGGCGCACAGGCTCTTGATGTCCATGGCGCCGCGGCCGTACAGATAGCCGTCCTTCTCGACCGCGGCGAACGGCGGCACGGTCCAGCCCTTGGGGTCGGCGGGCACCACGTCCGTGTGGCACATCAGCAGCAGCGGCCGCTTGGAGCCGTCTCCCTTGAGGCGCGCGACGAGGCTGGTGCGCGTGCCGGTGGACGTGTACAGCTCGGAATCGATCCCGTCCTTCTTGAGCTCGCCCTCGATGTAGCGCGCGGCGATGATCTCGTTGCCGGGAGGGTTCGAGGTGTCGAGGGCGATCAGGGCCTTGGTGTGGGCGAGCGTGTCGGCCTTGAGCTCGGCGTCGCGGTCGGCGGCGTGCAGGGGTGCGGCGAGAAGCAGGATCAGGAGGGGGATCATGGATGGATTCTATCCAAAGTTGAAGGCCCGCGCGATCGTCGTCGCGCGGGCCTTCGGGGGTCCGAACGAAAAGCGCCTAGAGGAAGAAGAGGAGAGAGCCGAGGCCGCCGAGCGCCGCGCCCAGGATGCCGTAGCCGATCACCGCGAAGAACAGCTTGTCCATGTCCAGCTGGGCCTTCTTGATCTTGTCGAGGTACACGTACGAGCCGACGGCGAACGCGACGAAGCCGGCCGCCGCTCCCGCCGCGAGCCAGCCGACCGCGGCCAGGCCCGCCAGCGACGCGAGCGGCAGGAGGCCGAGCGAGGAGAGCATCCCGCCCGCAGAGCCCTTGGCCTTCTTCGCGGCCTCGATGGCCGCCTTGCGCTTGGCGAGCTCGTCGGCGATCTCAGCCGTGCGCAGGGAGTCCTTGGCCTTCTTGAGGACCTGGTCGGGATTCGACTCGACGGAGTCGACGGTTCCCTTGGCGTCGGCCACCTTGTCGTTGACGGCGTCCTCGAACCGGCCCATGTTGTCCTTCAGGTCCCCGATCTGGAACCCGCCCTTGAGCTCGGCGATCTGCTTCTGGATCTCGGCGGACTTCACCTTGGTGAGGCCGGCCTGGATCTTGGCCAAGGTCTCCTCGCGCTCGGAGAAGAAGCGCGCGCGCTCTTCTTTGATGTTCTCCAGGGCCTTCTCGGAGGACGCGAGCTGGTCCTTGCTCGCGGCGACGGAGGCTTCGAGCGTCTTCTGGCTGTTGAGCAGGCCCGCCGCCTGGATGTCGTTGGCCGGGTCGTTGTCCGAGAGCAGCGCGGTGATGGTCCGGTCGAAGTCGGCGATCTTCGCCTGCTCGGCGGCGATCTGCTGGCGCAGCTTCTCGACCAAGGTCGAGGCCTCGCGGACCTTGTTGTTATAAACTGGACGCGCAGCGGCCAGCTGGTCGATGAGGCGCTGGGCCATGACCTCGGGGGTCTCCATCTTCTTGACGCCCATGCCGAGGACGCCGAGGATGGCGTTCCACGCGCGGGCGATCAGGTCCAGGAGCGGCTTGATCGAGAACGACGCCTTGGGGGAGGACGCCGCGGGAGCGGAGGCCTCGACCGGCGCCGCGACGGGGGCCGGGGTCACGGAGGAGCCCGCCGGGGTGGCGGCGGCCGCGGCGACCGTGCCCGCGTCCTTCTTGTTGGCGCGGATGGTCGCGATGACGCCGATGGAGAGAGCGATGCCGGCCGGGACGAGGAAGGAGACGCCGACGCCGAAGGCGCCCATCGCCAGGCCGAGCTTGGCGACCGCGAGCGACGCCGCGCCGCCGATGACGAGCGTGCCGAGGCCGATGACGGCCAGCTGCCGGCCGAGCCAGCGGCCCTGCTCGGGGGCCATCGCGATGGCGAAGAGGCCGAGCACGGAGTACACGGCCGCCGAGATCCACGGGGAGATCAAAGCGAAGCCGATGCCGACGACCTTGGCGAAGTAGCCCAGGGCCTTGGACTGGGAGGCGTCGCCGCCCGCCGCGCCCTTGGCCTTGCGCGCGGCCTCGATGGCGGCCTTGCGCTTGGCGATCTCATCCTGCACTTCCTGGTTCTTGAGGGAGTCCTTGGCCTTCTTGAGGATCTGGTCCGGGTTGCTCTCCACGGAATCGACGGTTCCCTTGGCGTCGGCGACCTTGTCGTTGACCGCGTCCTCGAAGCGGTCCATGTTGTCCTTGAGGTCTCCGACCTGGAAGCCGCCCTTGAGCTCGGCGATCTGCTTCTGGATCTCCGCGGACTTGGACTTGGTGAGGCCGGCCTGGATCTTGGCCAGCATCTCCTCGCGCTCGGAGAAGAACGACGCGCGCTCTTCTTTAATGGAGATCAACGTCTTTTCGGAGATGGTCAGTTGCTCCTGGGTCATGGCGGTCGAGGCGTCCACCGTCTTCTTCTGGTTGAGGAGCGACTCGGCCATGACGTCATTCAGAGGATCGCTGTCGGAGAGGATCGCCGTCACGGACCGGTCGAGCTCGGCCGATTGAGCTTCCTGCTTTTCGATCTGCAAGCGAAGCTTTTCCACCAACGTCGAAGCCTCTTGAACCTTGCGGTTGTACACCGGCTTCTGGGCGTTGAGCTGGTCGATGATGCGCTGCGCCATCACCTCGGGCGTCTCCATCTTCTTGACGCCGAGGCCGAGCATGCCCAAAGTCGCGTTCCAGGCGCGGGCCAGCAGGTTGCGGAAGGGGGCGGAGACGGCGGCGAGGACCGCGATGACGGCCGCGCCGATGCCGAGCTCGAGGATGAGGCCGCCGGCGGCGGGCTTATCGTCGGTCTTCGGCTTCTCCTTCTTGAAAATGGTCTTGAACGCGATGTCCATCAGGCTCGTGACGAGCGCCGTGACGCCGAGGCCGATCGCGGCGGCCTGGGAGGCCACGGCGTAGCCGACATAGCCGCCGAAGCCGACGGCGACGAGGCCGAGGCCGAAGCCGATCACGGCTCCGAGGATGGCCATGCCCGCGGTCTTCGCGCCCGAGGTCTTCATGACCTTCTCGGCGAACACGCCGAGGGCGATGCCGCCCAGCGAGCCGAGGGGCATCACGACGCCCATGACGGCGCCGGCGCCGAGGAGCATGGCGATCCAGCCGGTGTTCAGGCCGGCCCACACGGCCATGACGACGTTGACGGCGACGCCGACGGCCTTCAGCGGGCCCAAGATGCTCCCGCCCGCCGCGCCCTTGTCCTTCCTGGCCTGCTGGATCGCCGCTTTTCGACGAGCGAGCTCCTCTGCGATCGCCTGGCTCTTGAGCTGGTCCTTGGCCTTCTTGAGGATCTGGTCGGGGTTCGACTCCACGGAGTCCATGGTGCCCTTCGCGTCGGCCACCTTGTCGTTGACCGCGTCCTCGAACTTGTCCATGTTGTCCTTGAGGTCGCCCACCTGGAAGCCGCCCTTGAGCTCGGCGATCTGCTTCTGGATGTCCGCGGCCGCGGCCTTGGTGAGGCCGGCCTGGATCTTGGCGATGGTCTCCTCGCGCTCGGAGAAGAAGCGCGCGCGCTCTTCTTTAATGGAGGTCAAGGTCGCCTCGGCGAGGACGATCTGCTCTTGGCTGGCGGCGATCGACGCCGCCAGGGTCTTCTGCTGGTTGATCATGCCCGAGGCCAGGACGTCGTTGGCCGGGTCGGAGTCGGAGAGGAGCGCGGTGATGCCCTGCTCGAGCTCGGCGACCTTCGCCGTGTCGCCCTCCGCCTGGAGCTTGAGCTTCTCGACCAAGGTCGAGGCTTCCTGCACCTTGCGGTTGTACACCGGCTTGGCGGCGTTGAGCTGATCGATGATGCGCTGCGCCATGACCTCCGGCGTCTCCATCTTCTTGACGCCGATGCCGAGCATGCCCAGGACGGCGTTCCAGGCGCGCTTGATGAGGCTCACGATCGCGAGCTCGCCGGCGGCGCGGCCCTTCGCGAGGGCGGCGCTCTGGATGGACGCGGGCGACTTGGCGGAAGACGCCTCGGCGCGGGAAAGATCGGATCGATTCGCCAGAGGCGAATCGCTGGCGGCGGCCTGGCCGCGGACCTCGAGGGCCTCCGGGCCGGCGGCGACGGAGTTCTCGAACAGGGCGTTGAGGGCGGCGCCCTTCTCGGCGACGCCGACCTTGGCGTCGCGGGAGGCGATGACCGTCAGCGGCGTGCCCTTCGCGGCGGCGGGGATCGGCCGGGCGGCGAGGGAGGCGGGGACGGGCGCCAAAGAGACGGGGGAGGCGATGGCGGGCATGACGGGCTTCGGGGCGACCGTCAGGCTCGGGGCGATGAGCGCGGCGGGGGTCAAAGACGGCATGTTAAAGGAGGAAGCGCCGGGGACGGGGCTGTTGAGGCCGGTCCCGATCGTCGGGGTCACGCTCACTCCCGTGACGGGGCCGCGCGTCAAAGTCTGGGCCGCCGCGTCCAAGGTGAGGTGTCCGGGGCCGGCCACGAGGACGGCGGCCGACACGATCGAGGCGAGTGACTTCTTGAACATCGGGGTGATCCTCCGGGAATCGGTTTCGGGGCTTATTCTATCGCGGACCGTCAAAAATTGAATGAGACCTTGGGTGTCATTTCAGGAATCTAATGGACCTAGGAAATCTGGGACCCTGGCACCGGGGCTCTGGGCCCCGAGGCCAGGCGCGCGGCGACCTCGTGGGCGTGCAGGTGGCCGACGACGAGGTGCGCGGTCTTGGCGCCCGCCGCGGCGGCGGACGCGGCGACCGCGTCGGCGATGGCGCGGGAGCGGACGGAGAGGGCGTCGGCCGTCGCGCCCAGCGGCTGGGGCAGCTCCAGGCCGCGCAGGACCTCGAGATCGGGCTTGGCGACGAAGAAATGGCGCGCCTCGTCGGCGTACTGGTCGGCGATGTCGTCCAGGCCCTCGCCGCGGGCGCCTTCGGCGAGGATGCGGCGGCGCCAGGACATCAAGGGCAGGCCGCCCGTGAGGACGAGCCAGGCGAGGGCGGCGGCCAACGGCAGGAGGAGCCAGGCGAACAGCGACGCGGGGGCGGCGATCACCCAAGCGAGGGCGGCCAACGCCGAGCCCGGGGCGACGGTCCAGTCGATGGCGCGTTTGAGTGAAAGGGCCGCGCGCGTGAAGCCCGGAGCGGCGGGGACGATCTTCGCGGGAGCGCCGGAGGCGGCCGCGTGGTCGAGGGTCTCGAGGCCGCCTTTGTACCCGTAATAGGCGGGGAGGTTCTGCTCGGAGTAGACGGCGTGGCCCGCGGCCAGGGCGCGGCGGACCGTGGACAGCACGGCGCCGCGGCGGGGAGGGCCGTACTTGCCGTGGGCGACGCCGTGCACGAGATAAACGATCCCGTCGCGCTCGACCTTCAGGGCGGGGACGCGGAAGGACTTGTCGACGGCGAACGGCGCGGGGATCGCGGTCGAGGTCTTGCGCCACAGGCGGGTCAATAAGAAGCGGAACTCGGGCTCGTTGCGCGCGGCGAGGGAGTATTCTTTGGAGCCGAGGACGCCTAACGCCGATAGACGGGACGCGGCGTCGGACGGGGACGACGAATCGGCGAGGGCTTGGGCGAGAACGGCTTCGGGCACGCCGCGGGAGGACGCTCGTGTCAGCACCTCTCGCGACGTGGGGAAGGAGCCGTCGAAGAGGGCGTCCAGCTGGACGGCGGGGGTTTCGGCCGGGACGGAGGGAGCGGCTTCGCGCGCGGACTTCCACTCGGCGACGGTGCGGGCGGCTTCGGAGCGGATGTCGTCGGCTTTGGACGGGGCCGGCGTGACGGAAGCGGATAATGATAACGGCAACGCCGACGGATGTTGAACGGCGACGGAGACGGACGGGCGGGTCAGGGCAGGAAGAACAACGGAATTCGGCGTGGGGGAAACGGCGGGCGATAAAGAAGGCGACAACGATAACGACATCAACGGCAACGGCGTGGAGGACTCGTTCAGACGGGCCATTCCGACGACCGGTACCGCAGGCGCCGTCGGGGCGCTACGGATTATGCCGACCCGGACCTGCGCCGCGGCTGGCGCCGCGGCGGACGTCAAGAGAACGGCGACGGCAAAAAGACTTTTTACCAACTTGAAGAACCACCACCGGAGCTCGAACCGCCCCAGCTTGAGCCGCCGCCGCTTGAACCGCCCGATGAGCGGCGGCTGTCTTCTTCCGAGCGACGGCGACGATCATCCTCCTCCTGCTGGCGTCTGCGCCGCTCTTCTTCCTGGCGGCGGCGCTCTTCCTCTTCTTCCCGCCTTCGGCGGGAGACTTCGGCTTCGGCGATCTGGATGGCTGAAATCGCCGCGCTTCGCGCGGCTTCCGCGTAACGAACGGCTCCTTCATAATCACCGTTGTTGAGAGCGGAGCGCGCGGAGTCCAACGACCCGGAGCCGGGGGAGCCGGGGACCGACACTCCATATGATCCCGTCCAGTTCGTGGCCTCGCGGACCTTGTGGGCGGAGTTCGAGATCACTTCCGTTGCGCGGGCGGCGGCGGCGATCTCGCCTTTCAGCGTGGCCGCGACGTGGGCGGCCTGGGTGGTGATGCGGTCGGCCTCGGCGTCGACCTTCGGCCACTCGCCGTGTTCGGCTCGCGCGGAGGCCGAGGCGGACTCGTAGGCGGACCGGAGAGAGGCGAGCTCCCTGAACGCGCTCGTGATCGCGGGGCTGTCGGCGACGCCGTCGCCCTGGGCTTCCTGAGCGAGGCGCTTCGCGGAATCCAATTGCGTTTCCGCGGCCTTGAGGCTGCGCACGACTTCCGCGTAGGCGTCGCGGTCGTTGTTGACCTTGACCCACAGTTGGTCGAGACCGGCGGAGACGGCCGCGATCGCGGCGGCGGCCTTGAACGGGTCGCCCTTCTTCATGTCGGCCACGGCGCGCGCCGAGGAGAGCTCCTTGACGGACGTTTCGTACGACTTGATCGTATCCCGCATGGTCCGCTTGTCGTCGGGGATCTCGGTCTTCCACGCGCGGGCCTTGGCCTCGAGCTTCTCGAGGAAGGCGTTGTTGTCGACGACGGCCTTGTCGAGGCGCGCCCGCTTCTCGGAGATCTCGTCGAGGCGGGACTGGGCGATGGATTCGTGGGCCATCGCCTGGTCGAGGAGGCCGGCGGCCTCGAGGACCTTGGCCTCGCGGAAGGATCTCACGGCCTTCTCGCGCTTGGACTTGGCCGCGTCGATGGCGACCTGGGCCTCGTCGACGTTGTCGTCGACCGTGCCGTTGGCGTTCGGATGGGAGACGTCGCCCGCGGCGAGGCCGAGGGTGGAGGCGGCGAAGTCGCGCTTGATCGACTTGAGGATCTCGGCCCTCTCGGGCAGGAGGGCGTCGAGACGCTGGGCTTCGGCGATGCGTCCCGCGACGTCGGCTTCCTGGTCCTTGAGGGACTGCAGGGAGCCGGCGACGATGGCGTTCGCCTGGGCGATCAGGTCCGCGCCGAGCCGCTGAGAGGTCTCGGCCTCGGCGAGCTGGCCTTGGCCGAGCTTGGCTGAGGCCTCGTCGAGCGCCACGCCGGCGGCCGTCAGGCGCTCGGTCGGGTCGTTTTGCGACTCGCGCAACATGCGGTCTACCTGTAGGCCGAGGCGGGCGGCGACCTGGGAGCGGGCGGCGTCGACGGCCGCGGCGGATTTGACGGCTTCGGCGCGGGACGCGGAGATCGCGCCGAGGCCGTTCTTGGCCTTGGAGAGCTTCGCGGAGCGATTGGAATAGGCGGTTTGCAGCGACTGGAGGCCCTGGGCGCCGGGGGTCGCGAGCAAGGAGGCGGCGAGAGCCGAGGCCGCTCCATCGAGCGCCGAGCGGGAATCGGCGATCCACTGGGTTCCGACGGAAGCCGCGGCCAGCGCGGCGACGATGGGGTCGGTGACGGCGGCCTCGTCCTTGCGCATCGACAGGGCCAGCTCCGCCAGGGATTTCGCGTCGGCGGCCATGCGCTCCGCCAGCGCTCCCTGGCCCTTCATCGCGCCGACGGGGTTCTTCGCGGCCTTGCCGCGCGCGGCGGCCAAGGTCTCGCTGGCCCGAGGCAGGATCGAGGCGCCGAGCGCCTCGACCTTGAAGAACTCGCCCGAGGCGGCTTCGGCGGCCTTCTTCCCGGCGGCGGCGATGGCCGCTTCGGTCGCGTCGAAAGCCGCGCCGTAGCCGGTGGACGCTTTCTCGATCTCGTCGAGGGCGGCGACGGCGGACTTGGAGGTGGCGTTGAACTTGGCCATCACCGACTCGAAGTTCTCCGAGACGGGCGCGTAGTCCTTCGCCTCGCCGTACAGGTCGCCGCGCCAGTCGCTCGCCTTCTCGAACAGGGCGTCGAAGCCGTCCTCGGGCTTGAACGTCAGCGGCTCGGTGGCGAGCATCGCCTCGGCCTTCACGAAGCGCGAGGGCCAGAGCTGGTTGACGATCCAGCCCCACGACATCGCCTTGGGGCGGACGAGCGCGGTCGCGCGGTCGTGGATGTTGCGCGCCATCGCGAGGTACAGCTTGGCGCGGCCGGCGTCCTTGCGGACCGAGGCGGCGGCGGCGGCGGTCTCCTCCTCCCAGCCGCGGGACTTCTCGCCGGAGATCGGGCCGACGTAGACGTCCATGCGCTTGTCGAGCTCGTCGATGATGGCGTCGAGCTTGGTCTCGAGGATGCCGTCCCACTTGGCGAGCTCGGCCTCGGCCTTGCGGCGGGCCTTGCGGGCGCGCCAGTTGAGGAAGGCGCTGGTGCCGGCCGTGCCGAGACCGAGCAGGATCCAGAAGATCATCGCCAGCATCGCGTTGCGGCTCGCGGCGGCGTCGGCGTCGGCGATCGTGCGCTCGGCGTTGCCGAGTGCGGACTTGGCGGACTGCAGCTGGGACGCCCAGGTGGAGGCGCCCAGGTCGTGCGCCTCGCGCGCCTCGCGCAGGGACTGCTTGGCGGTGACGAGGTCGGTGGAGGCGGAGCCCGCGCGCTCGCGGCCCTCGAGCTGGGAGAGCACGGACTCGGAGGCGGCGATCTGATCGGCGCCGGAGGCGTGCTCGTTGAGGGCCGTCTGAACGCGGCGGACCTCGGAGACGACGGAGGAGACCGCGGACGCGGCCCCCGACGGGTTGGAGGCCAGCGCGGACTCGGCGTTGGCGAGCTTCTCGCGCATCGCGCGCAGGTCGGGGCGGGCCAGGTCGCCGGTGGCCTTCGGGTGCGCCTTGAGGAAGGAGCTCGACGCCTTCTCGAGCGCGTCGACCTCGGAGCGGGCCGAGGCGAGGGACTTGCTGCCCGTGTCGAAGCTCGCCTGGTAGCTCGCCATCGAGGAGGACGCGGTCTGGGCGGCGGCGGAGACGGAGGAGGCGATGCGGGCGGCCTCGGCGTTGTTCTTGGCGGCCAGGGCCTTCTCGGCCGAGGTCATCTTGAGGCGCAGCGCGCCGAGGTCCACGGCGCCGACGGTCGCGGCGGCGGACGGGTGGGCGCGCTCGAAGGCGGCGCGGGATCTGGCGAGCTCTTCGAGGGAGGTCTTCGCGGAGGCGACGGAGGATTTGGCGCTCTGGGCGGCGGAGGCCACGGCGGTCTCCAGGCGGGAATCGATGTTGGTGACGGTCTCCTTCGCCGCGCCCATGATGTCGCCGCCGGCGCGCAGGCGGGCCTTGGCCCACTGGTCGAGGTTGCCGGGGAACTCGCGCTCGCCGTCGAGCCCGTTGACGCGCTGGGCCTCGGAGTTGCGCAAGAATAATTTCCGCTGCTCCATGGTGATGACCAGGATCGAGCCGTCCGACAACCCCGTCTCAGCGTTTATTTGAGAAGAGAAGCCGTTCTTCTTGTAGATGCCCTGTCCCGCTCCGTACTCGACCGCGTCGTTGTCGTAGTGCGTGCGGCCCTCGGCGTCGCGGTAGGTCATGCCCGAGTTGCTCTGGACGATGATGACGGTCCAGTGCTTGCCCTCGAGCCACGCGGCGAGCTGCCGCTGCGAGCCGGCGTCGAGGCCGGGGTTGCCGATGACGATCACCTTCGTCGCCGGCGTCCACTTCGCGATGGCGTCGTTGATGTCGGAGGCCTGCACGACCTGAGCCTGCTGCTGCTGTGCTCCGAGCTGCGCCATCATCGTCGTCGCGGGGGCGTTGGGAAGGACCATCGAGTTCTGGGCGATGGCGGGGCCCGCGACGGACATCGTCAAGGTGACGGCGATCATCGCCTTGACCGTCGCCCGCTTCAGGGCGTTCCAGACCTTGCTCGGGGCGGCCGGGACGGCGACCGCTTCGGGGGCGCGGCTCCCGAGGGCGGCGAACTCGGCGGCGACGGTCTTGAGCGACGCGGCGGCCTTGGCCGAGCCGGCGGCCTCGGCGGACATGGCCTTGACGGCGGTCTCGAGGCGGGCGACGGCGGCCTCGCCGAGCGACTTGACGGCCTCGGCGCGGACGGCGGGCGTCACGGGCGCGGCGATCAGCGCGCGGGCGTAGACGGCGGCGGGGGAGGGGTTCGCGGCCAGGGTCCGGAGGCTGTCGGGGCGGGCGGCGGCGGCTTCAACGGCGGCGACGACGGGGGCGACGGACGGGCTGAGCGTCCCATTCAGGCCGGCGGAGGCGGCGGGAAGGGCGGGGAGGGTTCCGGCGGGGGCGGAGGCGTTGATCCCCGCGGTCCCGACCGGCGCGGTGCCGGTGCGCCCGGCGGCGGCGCCTTCCTGCATCTGGGCGGCGGCGGGGCCGGCGGCCAGGAAGAGGGCGATATAAAGGGAAAGAGCGTGTTTGATCATAGCCCGCAGTATAACCGCAAGCGGGGGTCGGACGGATGAGTCCTCGGGGCCCAAAACCCTCAGGTAAGGGGACTAGGAATTATTGGGACTTTGACCGCAGCTCTTGGGTCGAAAGTCTAAGCCCGCCGGGCCCCTAGGTCCCATACGAGCGTCGAAATCATTCGATAAAATGGGCGCGTGACAAGATTGATATCGGTGGCCGTGGCTGTTTCATTGCCCTCGGCCTCCTTCGCTCAAGTGAAATCCGGTCTTCCCGTGAGCGCTCGACAAGTCTCTTTGCCGTTCCGATCCGTTGGTCCGCATTTAGCCGCCCCTTCCGTTCTGTCTTTCCCCGCCGCATTGTCCATCACCCCCGCTTTGACCGCCGTTCCTTCTATAATGCCCTCGCCGGCCGTCGCCGTTCTCACCCCCGCCATCCCCATCATGAAGAACGAACCCAAGCCCGTCGCCGCCAAGCCCGCCCTCGACGCCCTGACCGCCGGCCTCGCGAAGACTCCCGCCGCCGCCGCGGACACATTGAACCTCCACTTCGACGCCGCGAAGGGCCATTCCTGCGCCGCCTGCGCGGGCGACGAGGTGCCTTCCGGCGCGCCGTCCGCTTCCGCCCCGCTCCCGCCGTCCTCCTCCGGCCGCCTGACGAAAACCGTCTCCCCGCGCTCCTACGACCTGCGCCTGCGTCTCGATCCGGAGAACGCCGCGTTTACGGGTCGCGTTAAGATCTCTCTGGAATCGAAAGTCCCCGCGAAACAGCTCGTCCTTCATGCCCTCGACCTGTCGTTGACCTCGGTGATCGTCGCCGGCCGCCGCCTCGACCCGTCCCGGATCGTCGTGGATGCCAAGGCCGAGACCGTGACCTTGCTCCTGGACGCGCCGCTCAAGGGCCGCGCCGAGGTCGAGATCGAGTACTCCGGCAAGATGAACGAGCTGATGCGCGGGCTTTACAAGTCGCGGGGCAAGAACGGCGGCAAGGACGAATCCTGGTCGTTCACCCATCTCGAGCCCACGCACGCGCGCAGGGTCCTGCCGTGCTTCGACGAGCCGGCGTTCAAGGCGAGCTTCAAATTGACTTTGGACGTCCCCGCGGGGCTGACGCCGCTCTCCAACATGCCGCCGGTCTCGGACGCGATCCTCGACGGACGCCGCGTCGTTTCTTTTCAAGAAACCCCGAAGATGTCCTCCTACCTTCTGGCCGTCTTCGCCGCCCGTCTCGAGGCCCGCACGCGCAAGGTCGGCAAGACCGTCCTCACCGTCTGGGCCGCCCCGGACCAGATCGCCCAGGCCGACTTCGCCCTCGACGCCGGGGAGAACGCGCTGAAGTACCTGAACTCCTACTTCGGCCTCCCGTACATGCTGCCCAAGCTCGACATGGTCGCCGCGCCCGACTTCGCCTCGGGAGCCATGGAGAACTGGGGCGCGATCCTCTACCGCGACACCTCCTTGCTCATCGACCCGAAGCTGTCCTCCGACGCCGCCAAGCGCCGCGTCGCCGAGGTCGTCTCCCACGAGATCGTGCACCAGTGGTTCGGAAACCTCGTGACGATGGGCTGGTGGAACGACCTGTGGCTCAACGAGGCCTTCGCGACCTGGCTCGCCTACAAGGTCGTGGACTCGTGGAAGCCGGCGTGGAAGGTCTGGGACGAGTTCGACCAGGGCAAGCGCTCGCCGCTGTCCATCGACGCGCTGCCCGGCACGCGCCCGGTCCGCTCCGACGCGGCCACGCCCGCCGAGATCCAGGCGCAATTCGATCCGATGTCCTACCAGAAGGGAGGCGCGCTGCTGCGCATGATCGAAGCTTATGTCGGGGAGCCCGCTTTCCGTAAGGGAGTGCAGGGCTACATGAGGCGCTTCGCGTACAAGAACGCCGAGGCGAAGGATCTCGCCAAGGAGCTCGAGCGCGCGTCGGGCAAGCCCGTGCGCAAGATGATGGACAAGTGGCTGAGCCAAGGGGGAGTCCCCGTCATTTCCGTTTCCGCGAAGCGGAAAACGCTCACGTTGACGCAATCGCGCTTCTCGGCGTTCGGTCTGAAGGCCGACACGATGTGGTCCATCCCCGTCGTCGTGCGCTATCGTCTCAAGGGGGAACGCAAGACGCGCACCGCCTCGGTCCTGATGGAAACGGCAACGAAGAGTGTGACCTTGCCGGGCGCGGGCGAACTGCTCTGGGTTTACCCGAACGCGAACGAGACCGGCTATTATCGGTTCGCTCTCGACTCGCGCCTGCTGACCGCGGCCCTCTCTCAACGGAATCAACTCACACCCGTCGAGCGCGCGGGGCTTTTGAACAACCTTTGGGCGCAGGTGCGCGCCGGGAATCTCCCCGTCTCTTCTTTTCTCGATCATCTCGCCGCGTTCCGCGGCGACGAGTCGCGCCTGATCATCGAGGACGCGTTCGGGTACCTGAAGACGATCCGCCAGGAATTGTCCGAATCCGACGCCGAGCGCGACGCGCTTGCCGTTTTCGCGACGGATTTCTTCGGGCCGCTCGAAAAACGGCTCGGCTGGGACAAGAAAAAAGGCGAGAGCCAGGAGACCACCCTCACCCGTCCGACGGTGCTCAACGCCCTCGCGCTCCTCGCGCCGAAGGCGCTCGACCAGGACCAGGTCTCGGCGCGGCTTGAAAAATACCTCGCCGACCCTTCCTCGGTCGACTCTTCCCTCTCCGCCGTCATTCTGACCGCGGCCGCCCGGCGCAACGACCCGGCGCTCTTCGCCGAGTTCCGTTCGCGCCTCGCCGCGCCCAAGACCCCGGAGCAGAAGAGCCTGATGCTGCGCGCGCTCGCCGAGTTCTCGGAGCCGGCGCTGCTCGACCGGTATCTCGCGATGACGGTGTCGGATGAGATCCGCGCGCAGGACGCGTGGATGCCGTACGCCTGGCTGCTGTCGAATCCCGCCACGCGCGAGCGAGCGTGGGCGTTCGTGAAGGCCAACTGGAAGGCGTTGTCGGCCAAAGTCGGCCCGCGCGGCGGCACCCGCGTGATCGGCGCGGCGGGCGGCCTCGTCTCCTCACAGTGGAAGGGCGAGGTGGAGTCGTTCTTCCGCGCGCCGGACAACGAGATCGAGATGGCGCGCAAGACGCTGGATCAGACCCTGGAGTCCATCGGCCTCGGCCTGCGCTTCAAGGAAGGCCAGACCTCCTCGTTCGCCGAGTGGTCCGGTCTCACGACGAACGGCCCGCGCCTGTCCGCCCCCGGCTTCAAGGCCTTCGAGCGGATGGCGGACCTCTGGTCGCTGACGGCCGCCGAGCGCCGCGCGGTGCTGGGCGTGGACGCGCGGACCTACGCGGGGTACAAGAAGGACCCGGCGTCGCTGTCGCGCGCCTCGCTCGAGCGCGTGTCATTGACCCTCGGCGTGTACCGGCGCATCAACGAGATCCTGAGCGCGCCCGCGTCGCACGGCTGGATCAAGAGCCCGAACAAGGCCTTCGGCGGGAAAACCGCCCTCGACCTGATGACCCGCGACGCCGCCGGCCTGCGCGAGGTCCGCGACTACCTGCTCGGCGTCGGCGGCGGCTGGCTCTAGAACCGATGAGGACTGTTTCCGGAAACAGTCGGCGTCGCGGGGAACTCGCACCGGTGCGAGTCCTGGCCGCGTTCGCGGCGCTGGCACTGGGCCTCCCGGCGAACGCGCAGGTCCTGACCTCGCTCCGGACGGGCGCCGCTCCGGTCCCCGGGTTCTCCGCTCCGGCTCTCATCGCCCCCGCCGGCCTCCCGTCGCCGGTCCTCGCCCTCTCCGTCCCGTCCTTGGCGCCGGCCTTGGCGGCGCCCGCCATCGCGATCCCCGCGCCGGTCGCCGTGCCCGCCGCCCTGCGTCCGTCCGTCGTCCCCGCTTCTCCCGAGCGTCCGAACCCTCTCGGCCAGCTGCGCGGCGTCCTCGTCGATTGGCTCAAGCCCGGCGTCGCGGACGAAAACGCCTCCGCCGCGGCGCCGGTCTCCGCCTACGTGCTCGACCTCGACGGCAACGCCTTCGGCCCGGGCTTCCCGACGAAGATCATCCTGTTCGAGAAGGGCGGCGACCGGGAGCTTCCCGTCCCGACCGCCCACTTCGCCGTCATCGAGAAGAGCATCGGCACGGACTTCGCCTACGGGGGCGTCAACCTCCGGGACTACGAGCTGCGCGGCGACGCGTCGTTCCGGGAGTTCTTCGGGCCGAAGTTCGCCGCCGACCTGAGGTACGCGGTCGAGAACCTGCCCGCCTCCGAGTGGCAGGGTCCGAGCTGGGGCGCGTTGGTCCGCGCGCTCAACGACCCGGTCATCGCGGCGCACACCTTCGTGCTGACCGCGCGCCAGCATACCTCCGAGCAGCTGCTCGACGGCTTCCGCTACCTTCAGGCCGCCGGCTTCATACGCTACCTTCCGAAGGCGGAGAACCTCCACGGCGTCGGCGGCACCCATCGCACGGCGGAGCGCAAGGCCGAGCTGATGGCGGAGTTCATCGACGGGCTGCAGGCCTCGCCTCTCGGCGGAGGCCGTCACGCCGTCGGCTTCTCGGACGACACCTGGGCGAACTACGAGAAGATGCGCGACGCGTTGACCGCCATCCTGCGCCGGGAGCCGGGGCGCTGGAGCAAGGTCAAGATCGTCCTGTTCTTCACGGGCTCGAACGACCTGTCGCATCGTCCTGAGGCCCTCGTCCTCAACGACGACGGCACCACTCGCCCATACGTCCCCGGCGAGAGGCGATAGAAACCGTTTCCGGAAACAGTTTGCGCGCGACTCGCACCGGTGCGAGTCGCCTAGGAGGGATCGCGGTTGACGGTGTCGGGGGAGAAGGCGGGCACGCAGACGGCCACGTACTCGCAGGGGCCGTTCGGCGTCGAGTAGCGCACCCATTCGCCCTTCGGCGTGATGATCGCCTGACCGGCGCCGACGTCGAAGGTCTTCGCCTTGGTCTCGACGCGCAGAGAGCCGGAGAGCACGACGGTGTACTCGTCGAAGGCGGGGGTCTGCCCCGGCTCGACCCAGCCCGCGGGGCTCGCCATGCGGGCGACGCTGGCCTGCGCCGTGCCCGTGTTCACGCGCCCGACGAACTCGCGGATGATCTTGGGCTTGTTGCCGGCGGCCTCGATGATGGACGGCTTCTCGACATAGGTCGCCACGCTCAGGCGGACTTCGGCGCCGAGAAGTGCCGGGCGGCGAGGTAGTCGTAGCGCGCGGAGACGGCCTTCACGAAGGCGCGCTTCTGCTCGAAGGTGCCGTGGAAGAACGCGCCCTTGAAGCCGGCGACGATCAGCCGCTTGAGCTCCACGCGGCTGACCTTCGCGTGCTTGACCACGAGCTCCACCTCGCGCGACACCGTCGTGTTCGACACGAGCCGGTTGTCGGTGCAGATGGACACCGACAGGCCGTGGTCGATCATCTGTCGGATCGGGTGGCGGTCGAGCGACTTGAGCGAGGGGATCGTCTGGAGGTTGCTCGTGACGCAGACCTCGATGCCGATGCGCTGGCTGGCGAGGTAGTTCGCGAGGTCCTCGACGTAGCGCTTGCGGTCCACGATCTTCGGGTCCTGGATCATGTCCTGGGCGAACAGGAAGG
>Ga0255338_1001896_pt1 | contig 35269 bp, 17 predicted proteins | sample MeOH1_35cm_T4_19_FD_203715 | JGI IMG/M metagenome (GOLD analysis project Ga0255338, IMG submission 203715) | Sandy soil microbial communities from University of British Columbia, Vancouver, Canada - MeOH1_35cm_T4_195 | ecosystem: Engineered > Artificial ecosystem > Sand microcosm > Unclassified ...
CAATTTTATCCTGAAAAATCTGATTTTTAGGAGAGTCGATATAAACCGAATTCGCGGCGGTCTCATTGAAGTATATTTTGTCCACATGAAAATTAACTGGCGCTTGATTAATTGAAATTAAATTCAGTAGCTCTTTGCTACTGGCCTGTACTCGCAATTCAGTTGACGGAGTCGCGCCAAATTCAACTTTGATGACATCTTGAATATTGATTATGTCTCCAAAAGACAACTTTGCTTTGATTTTATCTTTATAATTCATTACTTGATTGAAGCATGAGGACTTATCTTTTTTCGAGAAAGTAGCGGCATCACTTTTTTTAAAATATCCACCAAATTCCTTAATACAGTCCCTTGAATCTAAACCCGATTTCATTAATAAATCTACATAAGCATCTATGTTTTGAAAATCAAGGGTCTCTAATTTCTTTGTGGCACTTAAATAATTAAAGAACCGAACTCCGTCAGAATTCGAAGCATTGTTATTTACTATTGCAAATCTGTAAATCGCCTCATGCAAAAGAAGACCGACTTTTGCATCATTTGTTGTGCTAGAGTGGTTATATATTTTATCTGATATTGAAAACCGTCTCTGCCCTGTTACGACATCTTTGTATTGAATTCCATATTGCTCAATAAAACAATTAGGCTCATTTGGAATAACAATGGGATTGGCGTCATCAATTTCCGGGAGTTGTTCGTTTGTGACTAAATACTGTTTGATATTTGTATTTAGATTCATTGCTGTTTTTAATATAAAACTAGCAAGGTTTGGATCAAATTTTGCGACTCTGGCTGAAGCTATGTTAATTTTTTCAGGGACACTAAGATTCACGTCTCCGAGATCGATGGAGCCATAATTTAAAACCTGCTGTTGCTCCCAATAATCAAACATTTTAACAGACTTAATCGTCTTTCTATTAGCGTTCGTATAACAAACAACTGCATTACCCCCATTGCCGGTTTCCCGCCCTAATGCTTGGATTGCATTCGTCTTCAAAGATGCCAAAAATAGCAATGCCAAGGTCATGCAAAAACGAAAGTTTATTTTTGAAGTCATTTTAAGCCTCTTTCTTGAAGACTGAAAAATTGAATAGATAAGTTGTATACATGTGTCTTAGTAACGGCGCGTCCGAATCTGCGGTCAAAGCTACGTCGAAAATCCCGGATGAAATCTTTGGCCTCGCTGAGGTCTTTTTCATCAATCGCTAGGATCATGTTTGAAATATCTCGCTCTTGGACAGATTGAAAATCGATTGCAAGAATAGCTTTTTCAAGTATCTGACGATGGAATTTTTTGATTGCCTCGTTAGGAATGCCATCAGGACTTGCTGTGAATTCGTCACCCGGCTTAAGGGAGCCGTCCTCCAACTCCTCTAAAAGACCTAACCTTTTTAACCGCGCCAAAGCCGCATCTACGAGGTGGCGGCTTAGGCTCAGTCGTGCAGCGATCCACGCCGTTTCGCTTTTAGAGCCTTCGGTTAACAAAAGCTCTAGGATAGCGTAGTGATACCATTCAGAAATAATTTGAAATCCATCCAAACCAAGCTGTTGGTAAGTATTTTCTTTGGCTGCGAGTCTTTTCTGTGCTTCAAGCCTTCTTATAGGGCTTCTCGCGTGTTCACTTTCAACAAGGTCCGCAAAATGCTTTGTTTCAGACTTTGAGTGACCTAGTATTTTTGAAATTTTATTTGCTGCATCGACCGAAAGTCCATACCGCCCTCTTAAAACATCTGAAAGTCTCGCTGGAGAAATTTCTAGATCGCGAGCGAAAGCTCTTAGGGAATATCGGGGATTCTTAGCACACCGAGTTTCGAGAGCGGTATAGAGAATTCGACGATAATTATCATTGTTTTTATCCATGTTCAGTTTTTTAGCGATCCCTTACAGGCGAGTCAATAGCTTACCGTACAAAGCGTACGGCGATGTAAGGTCACAGCCCCGCAGGTGAGAGTCGGTTCTATCCAAGTTAGAGGTTTGGAGTTGTTTTGGCGATTGTCGCTGTATCGGTAAGCTGAGAAATCTGAGGCACTCTGTAAATGTGGGAGTTGGCTTTGTCTCCGGCGATTTTTATGACGAAGTCACGAATGCGCATTGACTATTCAGATGCGGCAAAACCAATACAAAAATGATCGTCAAAATTTCCGAACATTTTAGTGGTTTTTCAGGAATACTCGTTCATGCGGAGCGCGAGTTGCCCAGTCTAAAACAAATGTTTTTAGATCGTCGGTTATTCAAGAAGACGCGGAGATTTAGTCTCTATTTTCTCTTCTATATCTCTAATTTCTACATGCTCTTTTTGCGCTTGTATGGATTTGGTGCGAGACGCTGGTAGAGATATAGAGAAGGTAGAGAGATAGAGGCAAATTTTGCTTGCGCAGCTGTTGGGCCCCATCGCCTCGGGCGATGGGGAGTACAATGGTGCCTCGGGCCGGAATTGAACCGGCACGACCCGGTAAAGGAATCCCAGGATTTTAAGTCCTGTGCGTCTACCAATTTCGCCACCGAGGCACATTTTAAAGAGCCGCCAGAAAATCATTTTTTCTCCCTCTTGTCATCTATTTGCTTTTGGGCGTTAGACTCATGACACCCCGAGAAATCCTTTTGACTATCGGGACGGGTCGGGCTTTGATATTCCGTCGTGAATTTCTTTACCCGAAACTTACAGATCTTTAAGCGCATCGGACTGCCTCTTTATGTCCTGACCCTGATCTACACCAGCCTGGATCAGCTGCTCACTATCAACACCGAAGCCGCCATGCGGAATCCCAACGGGGGCACCACCTGGATTTGGATCTATGGCTTTGCCTCGCTGATCGTTGGCATCGTCTTTCCCATCGTGGGGATTTTGGTCGTCCTCTATGGTGCCAAAGACATTGAGGCCAGTGAAAAAGGCCTCTGGCAGTTTATTCAGCACCATGTGAGCCAACTCAGCATTGAGATTCTGCGCTCCTGGGGCATGACCCTGCTATGGTCGCTGTTGCTGATTCTGCCTGGGCTGTGGAAGTATCTGGAGTACACCATGATCCCGTTTGTGGTGACTCAATCCCCTAAGTACGATCGTGGGGACGAAGATGCGCTGGAGGCTTCAAGCTTCGTCGTACGGCGGAATTTGCTGAAGGTTTCAGCAATTCTTTTGGTGTTCCATATGATTTTTCCGTCGATACTGACGGTTTTGTTTGATGAATACCGTCTCGTGTGGCACACGCCGGCTTCGGCCTTGGCGCTGACCCTTGTGGATGTTTATCTTTTTATTTTCTCCACTCAGTTGTTGTTGAGTGTTTTTGAAAGTTCCAACTCGCAGGAGGTTCCGAATGCAGCAGCTCATGTTTAACTGGCGCGATATTAAAAATCGTGGTCATGGTCTGACCTTTGATGACGTGTTGATTATGCCGAAGCGCTCGGACGTGCGCTCCCGCCGCGATCCTTCTTTGACATCGCGTTTGACCAAGAAGCTGACATTTGAGACGCCGATCATCAGCGCTAACATGGACACCATCACCGGCGTCGACATGGCGATTGCGATGGGCAAGCTTGGTGGGTTGGGGATTTTGCATCGCTTTGCGACTATCGATGAGCAAGTGGAAATGGTGCGTGCGGTGAAAGAATCCGGTGCGAAAATTATTTCTGCTTCTATCGGTGTCGGTGATGAATCCAAACCGCGCGCGAAAGCTTTGGTCGAAGCAGGCGTGAATGTAATTACGATCGACATTGCTCACGGTCACTCCATTCAGATGATGGAGACCATGAAATGGTTGAAAGACACTTATCCGCAAATTGAAATCATCGCCGGTAATTTGGCGATGCCCGATGCCGCGAAAGATTTGATCGAAGCCGGTGCAGATGCCATTAAAGTCGGGATCGGTCCTGGTTCGATGTGCACGACGCGAATTATTACGGGTGCAGGTGTACCGCAATTGACGGCGATTGCGTTGTGTACCGAGATTGCTGACAGCTATGGCGTTCCTGTGATCGCCGATGGTGGGATTAAAACTTCTGGCGATGTTGTGAAAGCGTTTGCCGCTGGTGCGAGCAGCGTGATGCTTGGAAGTATGCTTTCTGGAACTCTGGAAACTCCCGGAGAAATGAAAGCCGGCCGCAAACAGTATCGCGGAATGGCTTCGAAGGCCGCACAAGTTTCATGGCGCGGAGGCGTGCCTGAGGGCATGGCTGCGGAAGGCGAGTCGACGATGGTCAACATCAAAGGTCACGTTAAAGACGTGATTTTAGAAATCACCGGCGGGATCCGCAGTGGGATGAGTTACGTGAACGCAACCAGTGTCAGCGAAATTCGCGACAAGGCGACGTTCATGGAAATGTCCAGTAACGGAATCGCGGAAAGCCGTGCTCATGGAGTTCAGTCGTGATCGACAGCCGTCCCATCGGGGTTTTTGATTCGGGCATTGGCGGAGTGACTGTGTTGAAGGTCCTCGCCACGCGTTTTCCGCAGGAGAGTTTTCTCTACCTCGGGGACACGGCTCGCTTGCCTTATGGGTCGAAGTCGGGGCAGACGATTCGTCGCTACTCCGAGCAAAACGTGCACTACCTTTTGCGCCAAGGCGTGAAGGCCGTGGTGATTGCGTGTGGTTCCGCGTCCTCGCAATTTCCGGAGTCGGAATTTGAGGGCGTGCCGGTTTATAATGTAGTTCATCCGGGAAGTTTCAAAGCGTTGAGTGTGACGAAGAATAAAAAAGTCGGTATCCTCGGAACTAAGGCCACTGTTAAAAGCGGCGCTTACGCTCATGAGCTGATCCGTTTGGACGACAAGGTTGAGGTCTTTAGTCAGGCGTGTCCATTGTTTGTACCGCTGGCAGAAGAAGGCTGGGACGATGATCCTATCACCAATCTTGTGGCTTATCGCTATGTGAACCCCATCGTGAAAACGGGGATCGATACGCTGATCTTGGGTTGCACTCACTATCCGATTTTAAAAGAGGCCATCCGCAAAGTCGCGGGCCCCGATGTAACACTGGTCGATTCCGGTGAAGCCATCGCTGACTTGATCGCGCAAGATATCGAGCGTGGTCACTTCAAGCCGGTGAAAGAAGGGTCGGAGCAAAATATTCAAGTGATGACAACGGATGCTTCGGACTACTTCACGAATCTTGCGAAGCAGATCTTAACGCCGGTGGTAGCGCATGAATTCCGGGTTGTGGATATTTAGCTCTATCGCTCCGAATTGAGAGCGCTATTCTTCAGGCAGAAGAGCTTTGATTCCGCAGAGATTGAACCCAGTCGTTGAATTGTTTTAGAAAGTCCTCTCTAGCGTTTTCTCCCTGAGCTGCTTGTCTTCTATTGGCTTCGAAATATCCAGTTAACTGTAGAACTTCGTAGCTTGTTTTTAGGACTCGGGTGAAGGCGAGGCCTTGCCAGAATTTGTTTTGTTTGTTCTTTGTGGCTTTGAGTTTGTTTCCCTTTTTTGCGTTGGTGACTTTTCTTGCAATCAGGCTCGTTACTGCTCTTAAGAAATTCTGAAATCCTTTTCTGTATTTGAATTTAAGTTTGATGTGGAGATGATTTCCTACGTTTGCGACTTCTGCGATTTTTACTCCCCATTTTTTGGATTTTTCTTTGAGTGTGTCTCTGATAATTGCTTGGTTCTTTGGAGTGAGAAAACTCCATGCGCCTTTTGCCTTCTCTGATTTCAGAGTGAGGTGATGCCACTTGTTTTCTGCAAGCGGGCGGTATTCCTTTCTTCGGCCTTGTGATTCTTCTCCTCCGTGAGTGGTGCGGGAGTATTTCTTTTCCTCTTTTGAAAGCTTCTCTCTTTTTGATGAATGAGCTGCTGCCTTTCTTTTGAAAAGAAGATCTTCTTGGTAATCGAAAAGGGTTGGTTGTTTTCGTTTCATTCGAGGGCAATATAATAATTGATATGCAATTTTGCAAGAATGAATGCAGTATGTTGGTGATTTTTATTGGGAATTGTGAATGTGTTTTGATCTTGAGTTTGTATTTTCTGTCTTCGAAGGGAGTCAGTTCATTGCTGGTTTTGGAATCCTTTTTGGCTCCGCACTTTTTCCTGCATCCTGCCAATCGGGGCCTACGGCCCCGAACCCCGTTAGTGCGCTTCGCGTCCCTTCGGGTCTGGCCATCGTGGCCAGAAGTCTTAGCAGTATGGGTGCGTTCTTAGTTGGATTGGTTTTGTATCTGATTTATTGCGTTTTTGCCTCTAAGGCTGCCTTGCCGCTCAGATCGAGCATATGTTCGAAGGTGGGTGGTTGGTCCAGCTGGTACGGCATTTTCTGTTCGGTTCTTTAGGCGTTCTTGAGAGAGCACGGGTATTAGGTCTTAACTGCTTCTTAATGTGCTCCAGTTCTTATTATTTACTTAACAAAAAAATTTAACATTCCGAAAAGAAGTAAAGGAATCGCGGCATTAGGAAGCCGCCAATTCATTTCGAGACAGTTCTTCGACTGCTTGAGACGGAGTGTGGACAAGGAATGCGACGTAAATTTTTGCGTGCGTTTATTAGTATTAACGATTTATTGACGATATTTCTGGCAGGAATATTCGCGGTGTCGCTTTCGTCTTGTAGTGCCGGCGGGGACTTTATTGAGAAACTCGTTGGTATCAAAGGTGGACTCGAAGGCAGTGGCATCGGTAACGACGCTCTCGTATTCAACCCGAATCCTCTCGATCTTGGCAATGTTCCGCTCGGCGGTTCGCCGGTGTTTGGGACGGTCACTCTCAAGAACAACGCCAAGCTTGCGATGAAGCTTAAAAAAATCACGCCTCCGGATAGCCCGACGATGACGATCGATAGTCAGAGTTGCACTCTCGACAGTGTTATGGCCGTTGGTGACACTTGCACCGTGCGGGTGAAGTTCTTACCGGTGGTGGCTGCGTTGATTCAAGACAAGATCGCCGTCGACTTTGTTCCTTCCATCGACGAAACAAAAATTTTCACTAACTCGCTGACTCTTTCTGGAAATGGCGTTGGGCCGTTGAACTTCGCTGGTGCGAATCCGATTCTTCCGGCCGATGTGTCGACGACTCGAGTGACCGTACGCTGGCCCGCGATTGCCGGAGCTTCTTCGTTCTTGATTCTCAACACGACCTCGGGCTCGCCCGTGCAAGTGGGATCGGCCACAGGTTCTGCGACTTCTTTCACGGTGACGGGGCTTGATGCCAACACCGCTTACACCTTTCGCGTGCAGGCGCTGAATATTCTCGGAACTCCGGATAGCAACACCAACGATCAGCCTGTGACGACGGACGCACTCGGCGCGTTCTCGACGTTTACGGCTTTAGCGGCGAGTGAAGGAGCTAACTCCGTCACCGCCGACATCGGTCCTCTGTGCACGGATGGTGAAAACAATGTGCCGCAGTTGATGATCATCAACAGTCAATCCGATGCGGATTTGCAGTGTGTGCTCCTGACGGCGCCTTATCGCATTTCCTGCACACCAAATTATAAATCCGGTTTGAGCAACTGGTCCGGCACCGTCAACGTCGGTTGTTTGTTAAACGATTATCCAGTGGCTTACACACAAGACCTCACGGTGAATGTTGCGAACTCTTATCGCACGCCGACGATTGCCAACATCCTCGGGCAAAACGTGAATGGGGGTCAGGCGATTTCGGCGGTTCAAGCCAGCGGCAGCTCTCCTGACGGAGAGGCTTTGTCCTACTCGTGCCAATACGATCAACTCGTGGATGGCAATGTTGCAAGTGGCGCGGCTGATTGTAATACGCTGGCGAACCTCGGCGGTGGAACGGCGAGCTTTACGACGGGGGGGCTTTTCAATTGGACTCCGCGCTTGGCTGATGGCGGAAAATCTTTTGAATTCAAAGTGATCGTGACCGGAGCTTCTTCGGGATTAAAAGCGTCGACATTATTTGTTGTCAACGTGGGGTATCCTCCGCCAAGCCCGGCGAATTCGCTGATCACTGTGGCCTCGTCGACGGTGAATTCCGGCACGGGTGTGGTGGTGACTCTGCGAGCGAAAGACAGTGATGGCAATAATATTCCAGTCGGAGGCGCCACGGTGACGTTCGCGAATTCCGGCGGAACTTCCACGGGAACTTTTGGTCCGGTCACAGACAACGGAAATGGAACTTACACAGCGACCTTTACGGGCGCTGTTGCTGGCACCGCGACGACGATGGGTGGGACGATTCAGGGATCTAATGTCACTTCGACATTGCCGACAGTGACAGTTTTGCCTGGCGTGATTTCAGCAACGACGTCAACGATTTCAGTTTCATCCAGTACCGTGACGTCGGGCTCGGCGATGACTCTGACTCTTCAGGCGAAAGATGCTGCCGGCAACAGCCTTACAACCGGTGGTGCGGCGGTGGTGTTTAGCCGTCTTGGCGGAACTTCGACAGGAACCATCGGTAGCGTCACTGATAACGGGAACGGAACTTACTCGGCGAATTTCACCGGGATCTTAGCGGGAACTCCGACAAGTATTAAAGCGACTGTGAATAGTGTCTCTGTGACAACGACTTCACCGAGTGTGCAAGTCACACCGGGAATTGTTTCTGTGGCGCAGTCCACGGTCTCGATCACCGGAAGTCCTTCTACTTTGGCTGCGGGAAATACCGCTCAAGTAAAACTGACGGCAAGAGATGCTGCGGGGAACTCGATCACGAGTGGTGGTTTGACAGTGGCGTTCTCATACGGTGGCGGAACGTCCGCAGGATCTTTCGGCACCGTCACAGATAATAGTGATGGCACCTACACCGCGGTCTTGACTGGCAGCACGGCTGGTTCTGTGTCGACGGTCGGCGCGACGATCGGTGGCGTGAGCGTGACAAGCACGCTTCCAACCTTGACGGTGGTGCCAGGAGGAAGTTCGCCAGCGAACTCCCTTGTGACGGTGGGCTCGGTCACAGTCTCCTCAGGAACCACCACGACACTGACTTTGACTGCGAAAGATGCTTACGGAAATACGATTCCTACCGGCGGTCAAGTGGTGGTTTTCAATCGCAGCGGCGGTACTGCCACTGGAACGATTGGGTCTACGACCGATCATAATAACGGGGCTTACACTGCAACCTTTACAGGCGTTCTTGCTGGAACAGCAACGACAATCGGCGCCACCATCGGCGGTGCTCCCGTTACAACCACATTACCGACGATCACGGTTCAACCAGGAACTTTATCACTTGCAACAAGCCAAGTGAGCGTCTCCGCAGGAACGGTGGCTTCGGGCTCGAGTGTGAATGTGACTCTCACAGCAAAAGATGCTGCGGGAAATAGTCTGACGACAGGCGGATCGACGGTTGTTTTCAATCGCAGCGGTGGTGGATCAACCGGTAGTTTTGGCTCTGTCACAGATAACGGAAATGGGACGTATTCAACGACCTTTACGGGAGCTGTTGCAGGAACTGCGACGACGATGGGTGCGACGGTGAATGGCCTTGCTGTGATCAGCACGTTACCGACTGTGACAGTGACGCCGGGATTGATTTCAGCGGCAACATCGAACATCACAGTTTCCTCGGCGACAGTGGCTTCAGGTTCGAATGTGACTCTGACTTTGCATGCAAAAGATGCTTCGGGAAATAATCTGACAACCGGTGGATCGACGATCGTGTTCTCAAATGGTGGCGGAACTTCGACTGGTACTATCGGTTCGACGACCGATAATTCCAACGGCACTTACGCGGCGAGCTTCACAGGTATTGTTGCCGGCAGTGCCACAAGCATCAGCGCTACGATCGGTGGAGTTTCGATCAGCACGACTTTGCCGACCGTGACCGTCGTGCCTGGATTAGCAAGTGCTGCGACCTCTTTGATTTCTGTTTCAAGCAGCTCGGTGGCGTCGGGGTCTTCAGTGACTCTGACGGTACAAGCAAAAGACGCGGCTGGAAATAATTTGACCTCTGGCGGCTCTAGCGTGGTCTTCACAAATGGTGGCGGAACTTCGACGGGCACCATCAGCACCACGACGAATGTTGGTAACGGCACTTACACCGCGACCTTCACGGGTGTTTTGGCTGGTACCGATACGACGATTTTTGCGACCATCGGTGGTTCACCAATTACGACGACAAATCCAACAGTCGGTGTTGTGCCAGGTCCGGTTTCATTGGCAAATTCTTTGATTACAATGGCGGCATCGACAGTCGCTTCGGGCTCTGGCGTGCTTGCAACTTTGCAAACGAAAGATGCCGCTGGTAATAGTGTTCCTGTCGGTGGTGCGACCGTGGTGTTCGCGCGTTCGGGTGGAACTAGCACGGGAAGTTTCGGCGCAACCACGGATGTTGGTAACGGAACCTATACTTCGAATTTCACCGGAGTCCTTGCCGGAACGGCGACGACCATTAGTGCGACAGTCAACGGTGTGAATGTGACGAGCGCTTTGCCGACAGTTATCGTGACTCCAGGAGTGATTTCTCCGTCGACCTCTGTGGTGAGTGTCTCGTCTGGAACAGTGAACTCAGGAAATAGTATTACATTGAACCTCCAGGCAAAAGATGCTGCCGGAAATAGTTTAACTTCAGGCGGATCGACGATCGTCTTCACCCACAGTGGCGGCGTTTCGACAGGGACGATTGGTTCAACCACAGATAATGGTAACGGAACTTACTCGGCGAGTTTCACGGGAGTTGTCGCGGGAACCGCGACGACAATCCATGCGACGATCGGCGGCTCGAATGTGTCGACGACGATGCCGACGGTGACTGTGACTCCGGGAACGGCAAGTCCTGCAACGTCGTTGGTAACGGCTTCGAACTCCACGGTGTCTTCGGGTTCTTCGATCACGCTCACAGTTCAGGCGAAAGATGCCGCGGGAAATAGTTTGAGCGCTGGTGGTGCGACCGTCGTGTTTAGTGCCAGCGGTGGAACTTCCACAGGCGCAGTGAGTGCGACCACGGATGTTGGAAACGGCACTTATACGGCGAACTTCACAGGAGCGGTTTCTGGAACTGCAACCACGATTCATGCAACTATCGGTGGTTCGTCGGTGACGACGACCTTGCCAACGGTTTCAGTCACACCTGGAACTCTTTCATTGGCGACCTCTGTCGTCACGATGACTTCGTCAACCGTGGCATCAGGCTCGGGTGTGTTGGCGACTCTGCAAGCAAAAGATGCCGCCGGAAATAACATTACTAGCGGTGGCGCGACGGTTGTGTTCTCACGAACCGGTGGAACTTCGACAGGAACTTTCGGATCTACGACGGACGTTGGTAATGGTACTTATACTGCGACCTTTACGGGAGCAGTGGCGGGCACAGCGACTTCCATTCGCGCGACTGTCAATGGCTCCGCAGTCACTTCAACAGCGCCGACAGTCACCGTGACCGCAGGAACGATTTCCATTGCGACTTCAACGGTGAGCGTTTCGTCTGGGACGGTGAATTCTGGAAATAATATTACGCTGACTTTGCAAGCGAAAGATGCGTCAGGAAATAGTCTCTCGAGCGGTGGTTCGACCATTGTGTTTACATATAGTGGTGGAACTTCGACGGGAACGGTTGGTTCGACAACGGATAATGGTAACGGCACTTACTCTGCGAGCTTCACAGGTGTGCTGGCCGGAACAGCGACAAGTATCGGCGCCACGATCGGTGGTTCGAGCATAACAACAAGCTTGCCGAGTGTGACCGTGAATCCTGGATCTGCGATCGCAGCGATGTCCGTAATAACAGCTTCGAATTCATCGGTCTCTTCAGGGTCAAGCATCATATTGACGGTCCAAGCGAAAGATGCCGCAGGTAATAGTCTCACGGCTGGCGGGTCGACAGTCGTATTCTCAAATACAGGTGGAACTTCAACGGGCGCAATTAGTGCCACGACCGATGTTGGTAATGGCACTTACACAGCGAGCTTTACCGGGGTGCTTGCAGGAACGGCAACCACAATCACCGCGACGATCGGCGGATCGTCGATCACAACCACTCCACCGACAGTGAGTGTAACTCCGGGAACTCTCTCGTTGGCGGGCTCGGTGATTACAATGGCGTCATCAACCGTTGCTTCAGGAGCCGGTGTTTTAGCCACTCTGCAAGCAAAAGATGCCGCCGGAAATAACATTACTAGCGGTGGCGCGACGGTTGTGTTCTCACGAACCGGTGGAACTTCGACGGGAACTTTCGGATCTACGACGGACGTTGGTAATGGTACTTATACTGCGACCTTTACGGGAGCAGTGGCTGGCACGGCAACTTCTATCCATGCTACAGTGAATGGTTCATCAGTGACTTCAACAGCGCCGACAGTCACCGTGACCGCAGGAACGATTTCCATTGCGACTTCAACGGTGAGCGTTTCGTCTGGGACGGTGAATTCTGGAAATAATATTACGCTGACTTTGCAAGCGAAGGATGCGTCAGGAAATAGCCTCTCCAGTGGTGGATCGACCGTGGTATTTACATACAGCGGCGGTTCGTCAACCGGAACTGTCGGTTCTACGACCGACAATGGTAACGGAACTTATACTGCAAGCTTTACGGGTGTCCTTGCGGGAACTGCGACAAGTATTGGTGCAACGATTGGCGGTTCGAGTATCACAACAAGTCTGCCGACTGTGACTGTCAACCCAGGAGCAGCGAGTGCGGCGACCTCTCTGATTACAGCGTCAAACTCGACAGTGTCTTCAGGCTCGTCGATCACTCTTACTTTGCAGGCGAAAGATGCTGCCGGCAACAGTCTTACAACGGGTGGTGGTACAGTTGTATTCTCCAATACGGGTGGAACCTCGACTGGAACAGTCAGTGGTACAACAGATGTTGGTAATGGAACATACACGGCAAGCTTTACGGGTGTCCTTGCGGGAACCGCGACGACCATTCACGCGACAATTGGCGGATCGCCTGTCACCACGACTCTGCCAACGGTTTCTGTGACTCCGGGGACTCTTTCATTGTCTGGTTCCGTGATCACGATGGCTTCGTCGACAGTCGCTTCTGGGGCGGGAGTCTTGGCGACTCTCCAAGCGAAGGACGCGGCAGGAAATAACATTACTAACGGCGGCGCGACGGTGGTGTTCTCTCGTTCTGGCGGAACGAGTACGGGAAGCTTCGGTTCGACAACGGATGTTGGAAACGGCACTTATACGGCGAATTTCACAGGAACGATCGCGGGTACAGCGACATCTATTCACGCGACTGTCAATAGTTCTGCCGTGACATCGACGGCACCGACGGTCACAGTGACTGCCGGTGTGATCTCGGTCGCAACGTCGACTTTGAGTGTTTCTTCGGGAACAGTTAATTCTGGAAATAATATTACATTAACACTTCAAGCAAAAGATGCTGCCGGCAATAATTTATCTTCTGGCGGCTCGACAGTCGTATTCAATTACAGCGGTGGCTCATCGACGGGAACTGTCGGTTCAACAACTGATAATGGTAACGGAACTTACTCCGCGAGCTTTACGGGAGTTCTCGCTGGCACAGCAACCAGCATTAGCGCGACCATTGGTGGCTCAAGTGTCACGACAACGCAGCCGACGGTGACGGTCAATCCGGGGAGCGTGAGTGCAGCGACATCTCTTATCACAGCGTCGAACTCCACAGTGTCTTCGGGTTCTTCGGTCACACTGACGGTGCAAGCGAAGGATGCGGCTGGAAACAGTCTTACGACCGGCGGTGCGACAGTCGTTTTCTCGAATACGGGTGGAACTTCAACGGGTACTATTAGTGCGACGACGGATGTGGGCAATGGAACTTATACGGCAAGTTTCACAGGCGTTCTCGCGGGTACAGCAACTTCGATTGCAGCGTCCATTAACAGTTCACCAATTACGACTACTTTGCCGACAGTGAGTGTGACTCCAGGAACTCTGTCTTTGGCGAGCTCCCTGATTACAATGGCCTCTTCGACGGTGGCTTCAGGTTCCGCAGTTTTAGCGACCCTGCAGGCGAAAGATGCGGCCGGCAATAATATTCCAACGGGTGGTGCGACCGTGGTGTTCTCGCGAACTGGCGGAACGTCAACGGGAAGCTTTGGTGCGACCACGGATGTTGGTAATGGCACTTACACGGCGAACTTCACGGGAGCTATCGCCGGTACGGCGACTTCGATTCACGCGACTGTCAATGGCTCTGCCGTGAACTCGACGGCTCCAACCGTGACAGTGACTGCAGGACCCGTCGCTGTGGGCACTTCGACAATCAGTGTTTCTGCAGGCACAGTGAGCTCCGGAAATAGTGTGACTCTGACTCTTCAAGCGAAAGATACAGCTGGAAATAATTTAACCGCCGGTGGCTCCACTGTAGTGTTCACATATAGTGGTGGAACTTCGACGGGAACTATTGGTTCGACAACTGATAACGGCAACGGAACTTACACAGCAAGCTTCACAGGTGTTCTTGCAGGAACAGCGACGACGATCAACGCAACAATTGGTGGTGCGGCGGTCACAACGACATTGCCGACGGTCACAGTCAATCCTGGCGTTGCAAGTCCTTCCGTCTCTGTGATTACAGCCTCAAACTCCAATGTGTCTTCGGGGTCTTCAGTAACCCTGACTGTGCAAGCGAAGGACGCCGCCGGAAATAATCTCTCAACTGGTGGATCGACCGTCGTGTTTACCGCTAGTGGTGGATCTTCAACCGGAACTATCAGTGCAACGACGGATGTGGGTAACGGCACTTACACCGCAAACTTCACGGGAGTCCTTGCTGGAACAGCGACAACGATCAATGCAACGATCGGAGCCTCTCCGATCACCACACCAAAACCGACGGTGAGCGTGGTCCCTGGTGCGATTTCTTTAGCGCAATCGTTGGTATCTATTGATACCAACCCATCGAGTGTCGCTTCAGGAAGCTCGGTGACTCTACGCCTGACGACGAAAGACTCTGCGGGTAATAATATTACTTCTGGTGGCCAGACCGTGACCTTCACCTACGGCGGCGGAGCTTCCACAGGCACCGTGGGATCGGTTTCGGATCTTGGAAATGGTTCTTACACCGCAAGCTTCACGGGAGCTCAGGCCGGAACCGCGGTGAACATCGGTGCGACGGTCGGTGGCGTAAATGTTACTTCGACCTCACCAACTCTGATGGTCATTCCTGGGGCGCCGTCACTGGCGACTTCATTAGTGAGCGTTGCAAGTGGTACTGTACAAAGTGGTTTGACAACCACTGTAACTTTAACAACAAAAGATGCCTTTGGAAATAATTTGACTTCGGGTGGAGCGACGGTCGCATTTAATCGCAGCGGTGGTTTGTCTACCGGAACATTCTCGGCGACAACGGATCAATCGAATGGAACTTATACCGCGATCTTTACAGGTATAAATTCGGGCACACCGACAAATATCGGTGCGGCGATTGGCGGCTCGGCGGTGACCTCAACGGCGCCAACGATCACGGTCATTCCAGGTCCTGCTTCAACGGCGACTTCTTTGGTGAGTATCTCTGCAGGGACTGTGACCTCTGGTGGCTCTGTCACTTTAACTTTGACTGCTTACGATGCTGGCGGCAATGCCTTGTCAACGGGTGGAGCGACGGTTGTCTTCTCCCACTCTGGTGGGACGAGCACGGGGAGCATCAGTGCGACCACGGATAATAATAATGGAACTTATACTGCGACCTTCACAGGACTTGTTGCGGGCAGTGCGACTTCGATTCGTGCAACTCTTAATGGCTCTTTGGTGGCGACAACAGCACCGACGGTGACGGTGAATCCAGGAGCTGTGTCGGCTGCGAACTCGACTCTGGCAGTGAGCTCAGGCACTGTTTCTTCGGGCAGCTCAGTGACGCTGACTTTGACAGCGAAAGATAGCAATAACAATAATATCCCGACGGGCGGTCAAACGGTCGTCTTCACTCGCAGCGGCGGAACATCGACGGGAACGATTTCGGCAACGACTGATGTTGGCAATGGAACTTATACAGCGACGTTCTCGGGAATCGTGGCGGGTACGGCGACGACTATTCACGCAACCATCAATGGCACGAGTATTTCGACAACTCTGCCGACGGTGACTGTCGTACCGGGACCATTGTCATTGGCAAACTCGACAGTGAGTGCTTCCAGTACGACAATCGCTTCGGGAGCGACCTCGACTCTGACTTTGCAAGCTAAAGACGTCAACGGCAACAATCTGACTGCGGGTGGGTCGACCGTGGTGTTTGGCAATAGCGGCGGAACGTCCACAGGTTCCATCAGCGCGACCAGTGATAATGCCAACGGAACCTACACAGCGACCTTTACAGGTGTGTTAGCAGGAACAGCGACGGCAGTGACGACGACAGCTGGTGGTTCTGCTGTAACATCGGCGATGCCTTCAATCACTGTCACACCAGGAGCGGTGTCATTGGCAAGCTCCTTGGTTTCCGTATCGAGCTCGACAATTGCTTCGGGTTCGACCGTGACGTTAACATTGACGGCGAAAGATGCGGCTGGAAATCAAATGAGTGCCGGCGGATTGAGCGTTGTCTTCTCAAATACCGGCGGAACTTCGACGGGAAATATTTCTGCGACTGTGGATAATAATAACGGAACTTATACCGCGACCTTCAACGCGCTTGTTGCGGGAAGTGCGACGACGATCCGGGCGACAATTGGTGGCTCGACGGTGTCGTCGACAGCGCCGACGATCACAGTGACTCCTGGGCCAGTTTCATTGGCACAATCGACCGTCGCGGTTTCTCCGGCAACGATTGCCTCGGGAAATACTTCGACGATCACAGTGACTGTTCGTGATGCGAATAATAATCTTATTACCGGCGGCGGGCATACCGTCGTGATCACTCGCAGTGGCGGGACGAGCACGGGAAATATCAGCGCAGTGACGGACGTAGGCAATGGCACTTACACAGCAACCTTTACTGGCCTGGTGTCGGGATCTGCGACAACCATTCAAGCAACGATTAACGGTTCTGCGGTCAGTTCGACATTGCCAACCATCACAGTCAATCCAGGAGCGTTGTCATTAGCTCAGTCGACGGTGTCGGCATCAAGTTCAACGATTGCTTCGGGTGCGACTTCGACTCTGACTTTACAAGCAAAAGATGCCAATGGAAATAATCTGACGGCAGGTGGATCGACAGTCGTGTTCTCTGTCAGCGGCGGAAGTTCGACAGGAACCTTTAGTGCGACGACCGATCATGGGAACGGAACTTACACGGCGGTCTTTACGGGAGTTCTTGCGGGAACAGCAACGACAGTCAATACGACGGTGGGTGGTTCTGCAGTGACTTCGACGGCGCCGACGATCACGGTGATTCCGGGAGCTGTTTCCCTGGCGAATTCGACGATTTCAACATCGGCGGCGACCTTGGCTTCTGGCACAGCATCGACGTTAACTCTCGTAGCAAAAGACTCTGCGGGCAATCAGTTGACGACGGGTGGTTTGACGGTGGTCTTCTCACGCTCGGGTGGAACTTCGACGGGGAATATCAGCGCAACCACGGATAATAATAACGGAACTTATACGGCGACCTTCAATGCGCTTGCGGCAGGGACCGCAACCACGATCAATGCAACCATTGGCGGAGTTTCAGTCACTTCGGGTTCGCCGACAATCACGGTTGTGCCTGGGGCGATTTCACCGGTGACGTCTGTTGTGAGCGCTTCTTCGGGAACGGTGCTCTCAGGCGCTTCTGTCGTGTTAACTTTGCAAGCTAAAGACGTGAACGGGAATAATCTCACCACGGGTGGAGAGACGATCGTGTTCTCTCGCTCTGGTGGAACAAGCACGGGAACCGTTGCGGCAACAACGGATAATGGTGATGGAACTTATACTTCAAACTTCACAGGTCTTATTGCCGGCACAGCGACCACGATCAACGCGACGGTGAATGGCACCGGAGTTTCCTCGACCTTACCGACGGTGACCGTTGTGCCTGGTGCTGTCAGTCCTGCAACTTCAGTTATTTCTCTTTCGCAAGGCACAGTCCAATCAGGTGCAAGCTTGACGGTGACATTGACCGCGAAAGATGCGGGCGGAAACGTGCTTACGACCGGTGGAAGAACGGTGGCGTTTAGTCTTTCTGGTGGAACCTCGACTGGAACCTTCGGTTCTGTGACTGATAATGCGAATGGAACTTACACAGCAAGCTTCACTGGCGTCACTGTTGGAACGCCGTCTTTTGTCGGTGGAACGATTGATGGAGTTGCCATCACCAGCACCTTGCCGCAAGTACAGGTTCTGGTGGGTGCGTTCTCTGCAGCAAATTCGGTTCTCTCAAGTACAGCGGCAACGATTGGCGCTGGTTCGACAACGACGTTGCGACTGGTGGCTCGTGATGTGCACAGCAATAATCTCACAACTGGCGGTGGCACGGTTGTGTTTAGTATTTCTGGTGGAACTTCGAATGGAACGATCGGCACTGTTGTGGATAATAACGACGGTAGCTATTCCGCGATCTTCACGGGAACCACGGTTGGAACGGCCGTTTCTGTCGGTGCAACCTATAATGGCGTCCCTATCTCTTCCACTGCGCCAACAGTCACGGTGACTCCGGGAGCTCTGTCATTAAGTCAGTCTGTTTTGTCGAGCTCAGCTGCGACAGTCGCATCGGGTTCGAGTGTTACTTTAACACTGACGGCGAAAGATGCGTATGGCAACAGCATCGTCACCGGTGGTCGTACCGTGGTGTTCTCGTTTAGTGGTGGCACTTCGACGGGAAGTGTTTCTGCCACGACCGACAATTCCAACGGCACTTACACCGCGACCTTTACGGGGGCGGTTGCAGGAGCGGCAACGACTATTAACGCGACAGTGGATGGTTCGGCGGTGACGTCTACGCATCCGACAGTGACGGTGAATCCGGGAAGTATTTCTCTGGCTCAGTCGGCGGTTTCTGTTTCTAGCGGCAGCGTCGTTGCCGGTAACGGTATCACTGTGACCTTGCAGGCAAAAGATGCGGCGGGGAATAATTTGGCAACGGGCGGACAGACGGTGGCGTTTGCTCGCTCCGGTGGGGTTTCAAGTGGAACTTTCGGTTCGGTGACTGATAATTCTAATGGCACTTACTCTGCGGTTTTCACGGGAACGACGGCGGGATCTGCAACCAGCATCACGGCAACCATTAATGGCTCCGCAGTGACTTCGACAGCGCCGAGTGTGACTGTTTCGCCAGGGGCAGTGTCGTTGGCTCAATCTGCGGTTTCAACATCTTCCAGCACGGTGGCTTCGGGTGCGAATGTCACTCTGACTTTGCAAGCAAAAGATGCTTACAGCAATAATATCCTTTCGGGCGGATTGACCGTGGTCTTTGCTCGTTCCGGCGGGACTTCGACGGGATCCATCGGTTCGACAGTGGATAATGGTGATGGCTCCTACTCGGCTACATTTACAGGAGCTGTCGCTGGAACAGCGACGACCATCAACGCGACAATCGGTGGCTCAGCGGTCACTTCGACCTTGCCGACAGTGACGGTGACTCCGGGAAGTATTTCATTGGCGCAATCGATTCTCTCTGTATCGAGTGCGACGATTGCTTCTGGCTCAAGTTCTACTTTAACTCTGACGGCGAAGGACGCTGCTGGAAATAATATTACAACGGGCGGTGCGACGGTTGTGTTTAACCGTTCTGGCGGAACGTCCAATGGAACGATTGGTTCGACGACAGACAATGGCAACGGCACTTACTCTGCGGTCTTCACGGGAACGACGGCGGGAGCAGCAACGACGGTGGGTGCAACTATCAATGGCTCGGCGGTGACTTCCACTCTGCCCACCGTGACGGTGAATGCGGGGCCGGCTTCGTTGGCGCAATCTCTTGTGAGTGTTTCAGCGGGCACTGTTAATTCTGGCTCGAGTGTTACGATCACTCTGCAGGCAAAAGACGCGGCTGGAAATAATTTAACCTCTGGCGGTTTGACTGTGGCCTTCGGTAAAACGGGCGGGGTCTCTAACGGAACTTTCGGTTCCATCACGGACAATGGCAATGGCACTTACTCTGCGGTTTTCACAGGAACGACGGCCGGAACTGCGACCACCATCACGGCAACCGTTAATGGCTCCGCAGTGACTTCGACTCTGCCGACAGTCATGGTCATTCCGGGAGCTTATTCTCTGGCACAATCGACGGTGACTTTATCAAGTTCAACAGTGGCTTCTGGCTCCACCGTGACGGCAACACTGACTGCGAGAGATGCGACCGGTAATAATCTTACGAGCGGTGGCTTGACTGTGGCGTTCAATCGCTCGGGCGGAACTTCAAATGGAACTTTCGGTTCAGTGACTGACAATGGAGACGGAACTTATTCTGTGGTGTTCTCTGCAACGACGGCAGGATCGGCGACAAGTATCGGTGCGACGATCGGTGGCGCGGCTTTGACTTCGACATTGCCGACGTTGACGGTCAATCCAGGACTGGCGTCCTTGGCTCAATCGCTCGTCACTGTTACGAGCAGCAGTGTGGCTTCAGGTTCTGTGGTGACTCTCACATTGACGGCAAAAGATGCGCTTGGGAATATTCTGACAGCAGGTGGCTTATCAGTGGCGTTCAGTCGTTCCGGCGGAACGAGCACCGGATCTATTGGGCCTGTTACAGATAATAGTAACGGGACTTATACGGCGACATTCACGGGTGTTGTTTCCGGAACCGCAACCACGATTGGTGCAACCATCGGCGGATCTCCGGTGACTTCGACATTGCCGACGGTGACTGTTATTCCAGGACCTGTTTCATTGGCACAGTCAACCATCTCGACGGGTGCAAGCTCCTTGGCTTCGGGATCTTCCGTCAGCGTGACTTTGCAAGCCAAAGACAGCTCCGGTAATAATTTAACAACTGGTGGATTGGTTGTCGTGTTTGGTCGCAGTGGCGGCAGTAGCACAGGTTCGTTTGGCTCAGTGACAGATAATAATAACGGGACTTACACGGCGAACTTCACCGGCAATGTCGCGGGGACTGCGACGAATATCACCGGAACGATCGGTGGCAGTGCTGTGACTTCGACGTTGCCGCAAGTCACGGTGACTCCGGGCCCGGTTTCATTGTCGATCTCAGCTTTGAGTGTTTCTTCCGCGACTATTTCCTCGGGATCGACATCGACGATTTCATTGCAGGCAAAAGATACGGCTGGAAATAATTTAACCTCGGGTGGATTGACCGTGGCCTTTACATATTCCGGCGGAACCTCGACGGGATCTATCGGCAGCGTGGTTGATAACTCTAATGGGACTTATACGGCGGTCTTTACCGGCATTAGTTCTGGCAGTGCCACGACGATGCATGCAACCATTAGTGGGAGTGCTGTGACCTCGACGTCACCAACGATCACTGTCAACCCTGGTTCCTCAACGTCGGCAAATTCGATTGTAACTCTGACTGCGAACACTCTTTCTGCGGGTGGCACGGCGACGATCACATTGCAGGCGAAAGATTCTTCGAATAATAATATCACGACGGGCGGCTCTACGGTCACATTCTCGATCTCCGGGGGGACGAGCAGCGGGACTATTGGCTCTGTGACTGATAATGGCAATGGAACTTACACGGCGACCTTCACAGCGACAACAGCAGGAACTATTTCAACTGTCGGTGCGGTCATCGATGGTTCGAGTGTTTCTTCGACATTGCCGACGATGAAAGTAAATCCTGGAAGCATCTCTGTGGCGCAATCTCTCGTGACGGTTTCAAGTAGCTCTGTCGTTGCTGGAAATGTGGTGCTCGTCACTTTGCAAGCTAAAGATGCTTATGGAAATTTGATTACGACCGGCGGTCAGACAGTGGCTTTTGCTCGCAGTGGCGGAACTTCTAACGGAAGTTTCAGTTCTGTGACGGACAATACGAACGGAACTTATGCGGCGAATTTCCAAGGAACGACGGCGGGAACGCCGACGACGATCACGGCCACCATTGGCGGTGTCGCTGTGACTTCGACGTTGCCGACAGTCGCTGTTTCTGCATCCTCTTTGTCCCTCGCTCAATCGAGTGTTTCACTCTCGGCAGGAACTGTCGGAGCTGGAAATACCATCACCGCGACTTTAACCGTGAGAGATGCATATAACAACGCGATTAGCACGGGCGGAGAAACCGTGACATTCTTCCGCAGCGGCGGAACTTCCAGCGGGACTTTTGCGAGCGTGACCGATAATAATAACGGGACCTACTCGGTTGTATTTACCGGTACGACTTCAGGAACGGCAACATCGATTGGCGCAAACATCGGTGGTGCTCCGGTGACAAGTGCGTTACCAACTTTGACGGTCAATCCAGGAGCTGTTTCTGTCGCGAATTCTCTTGTGAGTGTGAGCTCCGGTACGTTGGGTTCAGGCACCGCAAGTTCATTGACGTTACAAGCGAAAGACGCCTACGGAAATAATTTAACATCTGGTGGTTTGACAGTGGTGTTTGGCCGCTCGGGCGGAACTTCAAATGGAAACTTCGGTTCTGTGACAGACAATGGAAATGGAACATATAGTGGCTCTTTCACGGGAACAGTGGCGGGAAGTGCGACGACAATCACTGCAACCATCAACGGTTCCGCAGTGAGTTCGACATTGCCGACGATCACGGTGATTCCGGGTGCTGTTTCCTTGGCGCAATCAACGGTGATTATTGTTGGCAGCCCCTCTACGGTGGTTTCAGGTAGCTCCGTGAATGTGAAATTAACGGCTCGGGATACCAACGGAAATCAGCTGACGAGCGGCGGTCTGACAGTCGTATTCTCAAGAATTGGCGGAACTTCCACGGGATCTTTCAGCGCAGTTTCGGATAATAATGATGGTACTTATACGGCTGACTTTACGGGGGCTGCGGCGGGAACCCCAACGACGATTCGCGCGACCGTCGGTGGATCTTTATTGACCTCGACCTTCCCAACGATTTCAGTGATCGCGGGGTCGCCATCTTTGGCGAATTCGACTGTGACTGTGTCGTCAGGTCTGATTGCTTCTGGTTCTTCTTCGACAGTGACACTGACAGCGCGAGACTCTTTCGGTAATCAGCAATCACTTGGTGGCTTGACGGTGACCTTCAATGCCTCGGGCGGAACCTCGACAGGAACTTTCTCGTCGGTCGTGGATTTTAATAACGGAACATATAGTGCGACCTTCACAGGTGTTTTGGCTGGATCGGCGACAAATATCATCGGCCGCATTGGTGGTGTGGATCTCTTGTCTGCAGCACCGACTGTTCAAGTAGGTCCAGGCTCGATGTCGCCAGCAACTTCATACATTACTCTCACTGCCAACAGCGTCGCTGCAGGGTCATCGATCACCGCAACTCTGCATGGGCGTGATGCTGCTGGCAATGACATTGCAGCCGGTGGTCAAAGTATTAGCTTTAGCAAATCTGGAGGCACCAGCACCGGGAACTTCTCATCTGTGACGGACTTTGGTGATGGCGACTATGCAGTGAACTTCCAAGGTATCGTGGCGGGAACTGCGACGGCGATCACAGCGACGATTAACACAGTTCCGTTGACAACGACATTGCCTGTGGTGACTGTCGTTCCTGGAGCTCTTTCGTTAGTACAATCGACAGTGACTGTTTCAAGCGCGGTGTTTGCGTCGGGTACAAACTCGACGATTACTGTGACGACGAAGGATCAGTACAATAACGTGATCACTTCGGCTCAGACAGTCGCTCTTTCAACATCAGGAGGAACAAGTACCGGAACGTTGGGATCCGTGACGAACAACTCTGATGGTACATACACGGCAAACTTCACAGGCATTCTTGCCGGGACTTCGAAAACAGTCGGAGCAACCATCAACAGCAGCGCGGTGACTTCAACAATGCCGACACTGACGGTGGTGCCGGGTGCTCCGAGTTTGGCGAATTCTTATATCACGATCACGGGGGCGGCATCGGTTTCTGGAAATAACAATAAGATCGTTCAAGGCAATGCGGTGACAATCACTTTGACGACGAAAGATGCGGCCGGCAATAGCCTGACTTCCGGTGGATACACGGTGGGCTTCAGTCTCTCCGGAGGAACAAGTAATGGTAACATGGGAACAGTGGCGGATAACTCCAATGGTACTTACACCGCGACATTCACGAGTACGACGGGTGGAACGCCTTCGACCGTGAGTGCAAGTATCAACGGCGCGCCGATTTCTTATACTCCACTGCCAACTGTGGAAGTCTTGCCTTTGCCGGTATTAACGGGATTCACAAATCGTCTGTTTGACTCCGCGACTCCGACGCCGGTTTTGGTGGGCAGTACGCTGACATTTAACGTTGACGACGCTGTCGTGGGTGGAGACACCAATATGACTTATTCTTGTGTCTTTGATAAAACGTTGGACAATGCGGTTGCTGGAGGTACGAACTGTACGAGCTTGCCTGGCGGAGCGACTTTTAATACCACGACGGGAGCTTTCAGCTGGAGTCCTGATTACACAGCTTGGGGATCCTACGAAATAAAACTGACGGGTACGAATTTAGCGGGATCTGCTACGGCCTATGTTCGCGTGAATATCCAACAGCCATATCCGACGACAGGCCTGAAGGTCGACTTGCAAGGAGACTTCGCAGACTATTATACAACCAATGGTAAAAACAGTCCTGCGACTTCGACTTGGTACAATTTGAATTTGCTGAGTCCGCTCTTAAACGCGAGTCTTTCTGGGTTTGGCTGGACATCGAGCTCGGGTTGGGCGGGTTCTGGTATTAAAACGGATCCATATCGTTTGATGTTTGATGGTAATAATACTTATGCCGATCTTAATACGCAATTGAGCAGCAGTGATTTGCTGGTGAGTATGTGGATTAAACCTTCATTGCCTACGGCAATCGATACAGGTACGGGCAATGCCAATATTTCTCCAGTGCTGTTCTCGAACGGTGGATTGACTGGAAATGGTATTGCGATTTTACAATCTCCGGCAGAAGGAGATCCGGCAAGTGGCGGCCCTGGAAAAATCGAATTGGCCGTTGGCGGACGTATGAGTTGGAATGCGGCTATGCCGATCTTGCCATGGGCCCGGTATCGTCTCAACGATGCCGCTCCGTCTGGCGGAGCTGTAGATAGCCATTACGGTACGGCGAATAACTTGAATAATACGGCGAGCGCACCTTTTGTTACGACAACGGGAGCCTTCAACAGTATTGGTGATACCGATGCCGCGATGAACTTGCCGGCGGCGAGCTCGGGTCCAAGTGCAACGGCGCGCTGGTTGTATTCGAATACCAATATCAACACGGCACAAACCCGTTCTGAATTCTCTTGGGAGTTCTGGTTTAAAACCAACAGCGCGACTCCGAAGTTAGGCGGTATGGTGGGGACGTCGAACAGTACGACGGGAGCTCCCAATAACTGTACGACAAAAAACAACTTTAACGTTCTTATGGACACCGCCGGAAAAGTTCGCTTCCGTGTGTATGATGGCGGTGCTGATCGTACAATTATCTCGGGTAGCAGCTATGCTGATACCAACTGGCATCACGTGGTGGCGACGATGAACTCCGGTACGGGAACGAAGTTATACATCGACGGAACCCTCGTGGGCAGCAATGCTGTGGGGGTTCCATGGGTCTTGAATACGACAGCTCTCAATCCGAAGGTGGGTGGCTTTGAGGTCAGAAGTAGCGGTGGTACGGATTGTTCGTGGACAGGAGCAACCGCCGGAAATAACTTTGCGGCCTTTGACGGATCTTTAGATGAAGTGCATGTTTATTCAGGAACTGGAGCGGAGCTCAGCGCTGCTCAAGTGGCTGCTCGTGCTAATCCTATCTTCTGTCGCTCAACCACGGTCTTGAACTCGACCACTTGGTACCATGTAGCCGTTGCTTATCGCAGTTCGAATCGCACAGCTTCGCTCTATATCAATGGCTCACCAGAGTGTAACGCCAAGGTGTTCCCGTCGGGTGTCTCGGCAGTGCCAAGCCAGAATACGACCCTTGGCGCGAATCCATACTCTGGAAGCTATTCACGCCAGTGGACGGGTGGATTGTCAGACTTCAAGCTGTATGACAACGTAGGTGCTGATGTAAATGCTCAGGATAGCAAGGTTCAAAGTATCTACGATGCGACCTCGCCTCGACATCCGTAGAGTGCTCCAAAAACATTAGATATTTTTCTTTAACGGTGGTGTTCTCACTATCGTCCAGTTTGTAAATTTTTTTTAATAAATTTCTTATGTCTCAATTTGCACATGCCGATCTTTTGTATGATGAGACCGATTTACTTAACCTTATTTATTTGTTTTTTCATGCACGAGTCGGCACATGCCTTCATGGAAGAGGTGGTAGCAGTGCGCCTGCGTACAAATGAAAACGGACAAATCGTTAATCTTCGAGAACAAACGACCACCGAGATTAAGGGCGATGTTGATATGGATTTAAAACTCACGGCCCCTTCCATGGTGAAGCTTGAGGGTCGTATACCTGTTCTTTTGGTTCCTGTTCAAATAGGCAGTAGTGAAGTGAAGTTGAATCCTCCGACGTTTAAAGAGGCCGCCGGCGAAACAGCTCAAAAAGAAATTAGCATGGTGGTCTCAGAGGTCGTTCTGGTCATTCAGAGTGTTCAAAAAGATATTCAGAAGAAAAACTATGATCACGCACTTACGAAGATCGATGAAATTCAAAAGAAATATCAAAACGTTGCCTTCTTGGACTTTGTCCGCGGAAGCGTTTTGTTTCTACAAGGGAAAAAGAGTTTAGCGAGGAAAGCTGTGAAGAAGGCCCTGGAAGTTCATCCGAACTATCAAGAGGCTAAAGATTTCTTGAAAACTCTCGGCGAGCCAAGCGGAGGCGACAGTGAATAATTTATTTTTTGGCTTCATAGCAATCTTTGCGGTGCTCATTGGATCGTTGGAAGGAAAAGCGCAGAACTATGTGCAATTTCACTCAGTGATTATCGTTCTTGGCGGAACGGTGGCAATTTTGGTTTTCTCTGCGCCAGGGCCGGTATTGAAATCGCTGTGGAAGAATCTTGTCGATCTTACCAAGACCGATGAGACCGTCGAATTGTATCGCAATGATATAATAAAACTGAGCGTTTCACGCGAGGATAAACTGCGTACGACGCACAAGCTGATCTCTTATGCTCAAGAGTTGTGGCGCCAAGGTGTGGATTCGGATCTTTTCATTGTTCTCCTCTCTCAAAAAAGACGAGAGCTTGAATCCAAAACATCCGACGCGGTTCAGGCACTTAAAAATCTCGCGAAGTATCCGCCGACTTTGGGAATGACCGGAACGGTCATGGGGATGATCAGTTTGTTCGCGACATTGGATGCAAATAAGAGCAGCATCGGTCAAGCCCTCTCCACGGCGATGACTGCGACGTTCTTAGGTCTGGTTCTGGCCAATCTTTTGATTTCGCCTTTGGCGGATCGCTTGCATGTCAAACAAGTGAATCAACAGCGTATGCTTGAAAATATGTATGAGCTTCTTTTGTTAATCAATCAGGGCGAACCCGCAGCCCTCATTAAAGAGGAGCTCAATGAAAGAGCAGCGTAAAACCCGTAAGAAAATCCGCGTTGGTCGTTCAGACCATGCCAGCGGCAACTCCCATGTGCATGAGGACTCCCATGCATGGGCCGTTTCGTATGCTGATTTCCTCATGGTGCTGCTTTCATTTTTCATTATTTTCTTTTCTGTGGACGGGAATCAACGTGTCGATGTTATCGATCGTATCGCAATGAGTGCGACTGCCGGAAAAGGCGGACAAAACGCTCTCGGTAAAAATAAAACCAATCTGCAAGGACCGCGCCTTCCCGCTGGAATTGCCGAAGTGGCTACAGGTGTGGATGGTTTTTTTGTTGAGCGTGTGGACCATTCACAAAAACTATATATTTATTTTGATGACAATATCTACAATCCTGGTGAGATCGATCTGCCAGCGGCCCAGGTGATCAAGCTTCGAGGTATCTTAACTCGATTGGAGCCTTATATTAAAGACGTTAATATTACTTTTGTTGGTCACACGGACAGTACGAAAGTGCAAAGGGTTAAAAATAAATATCTAGACAACAATTTCGATCTTTCAAGTATCCGGGCAACGAAGGCTCTTCAACAAGCCGTTAAATCAGGATTTGATCCAGCAAAGATGTTCGCCAAGGGAGTCGCCGAGCATTCCAAAGGGACCAGAACTTTATCATTGGTTATTACACCCGGTGAGGAGGAAAGATGAAGAGCTTCTTAGCTTTTATCGTCTTTTTAATGTCTATATCAGCTTGGGGATCCTCCGCGGACTCGCTTAACACCGTGGTGGACCTTGAAGCGAAGATCACGCAAAAAGTGAAAGCGATTTTGCAGCCTGTGGACCCGGATGCGATTATCGTGGCCAAGGTGGAAGTAAAGAAAACCACGACGGACATTCTTGGTACGCAGCTCACAGCCGTTGGAATTTTCGCAACGGGGGACGTGCAAAAAATTGAAGACACAGACATTGATTCGATTAATGTCACGGTCATTTCTAAAATTGAAAAGATTCCACCAGAAATTTCTAAATATGTCGAGTCTTCGGTGATTGGTATTTCCAAAAAAGGCCGTGTTCAATTTGTGCGTATGGATGCTTCAACAATTGATGTTATCATGAAACGCCAAGAAAACCAAAAAACCCAAGCCGAGGGGTTTCAGCGCCTGGTTTACTTGGTGGATCAAATGTATAAAAAAGCGGGCAGTGCTCTTCTTGGATTGCTCATCGGATTTGCTCTTGTTGAGCTGATTAAAGCTTTAATGGGCGGTTTTTTCCAAGACAAGTCTTCAACGAAATTGGGGAATAAGATTGCGGCAATCAAAGTAGGATCCTCAGAGGAATCTTCAAGGCCCATGATGGTTGCTCAAGCCGGTGCAACAGCTCCTGCTGGAGCTGTTCGCGGCGGAGAAGTGACCGTGTCCGGCGGCGCAGAAAAAAATCCTTTAGAGTTGATGTCTGCAGAATCTTTGCGAGCTCTTTTCTCAGATGCCTATTGGTGTGAAAACGATCGCTTTGCGGCATGGGCATGGTCGCAACTCTCTCCGGCAAAGAAGATCGAGCTTCTTGAATCATGGAATACGTTTGAATCTTATGCCGTCTATCTTGCGCGTCTTGAGCCACAAGAAGAACGCTTCCATCTTGATCCGTCTTATTTGCGCCCGCAAGCTTGCCATCAAGTATCAAATGAGGATCTTTTAAAAATTTTAAAGACGAATAAGAGCGTTTGGTCGTCTTTCTCTCAGATGAGAAGACAAAGCCTGCCTTTGAGTCTGCAAGAGCGCGTGGAATTTGCAAACATGCCTGGCATGGAAGTTTCGGCAACTCTAGGCCCGAAACTATGGGCTTCGATGAAGTCTCCTCTGCGTAAACTTCCGGTGCAGTTAGGTATTAATTCTTTAACTGAGCAGGATGAAACACTTTTGATGAGCAATCCAAATCTCATTACAGGTCCAATGCGCCGTCAGGTGCCGTCCTTGGTGTGGGTTGCTTTGTTGCCCAAAGCGGAACGCGAAAAGCTTTTGCAAAAAGTTTCCGCGCAGAATCTGGCCGAGGTGTGGATAGCTCCTGAGCCCGCTTTAAAGCTGCTCTTAGAGGTATTGCCAGAAAAGAAAAGAGAACTCTTAAAAGATTACGCAAAAAAAATGACGCCGGTACGTGGACTACCTTTGGTGGCGACTCTCACGAATTCAGCTCTGGATATTCTTGAAAATGGCACTCCTCCGAAATCTGCAGATATAGTCGAGAAGAAGGTGGCATAGAATGATGAAGAAGATTTTCATAGTTCTATGTTTTTATTGCTCTTATGCAGCTGCGGCCGAAGACCCGTTAGTGGGCGGGGATTTACGTCTGTCTTATTCTCGAGAACTGCAGCGGGCTCACTTTACGATCGGCAGTGAGTTTGTGAATTTATCTAGCTCTACGACATCCGTTTTGGGTGTGGGACCTCGTGCTGGGTTTGAATATGGCTTGATGGACCGCTGGTCGATCGGTTCCAATGTGGCCTTTGCATTCCAAGCTAACGGGAAGCAAGGTGCTCTTTTCTATTCGAGTGTGAATGGAACTCTTCGCTATGCTTTGAGTGGCACTGCGATGAAGTTTACAAGCATCGTTTCTAAAAAAGATGGAGAAAGCGTTTACGTTTCAAAGCCTATGACGCAAAGAAGAGCGACCGTTCTTGTAGGCATGGATCAGCTTTTCTTGAATGGTTCGACGAGCATTTACCCTGCTGTCGGTGCAACCATCGGGGCGAGTTATGGGTTTGGTCTTTTAAACCGAGAGGCCGAATTGGAAGTTCGTTACTCGGCACTGACGGCGAATGACAATCCGATTTCAATGATTGCATTTTGTGCGAATATCAATTTAGATTTTTAGTGAAGATAAAGGAATATCATGAAGAAAACACTTATCATATTAACCGCTATAGGATTTGTGGGTTGTACGAAAAATAACAACGGGGATCAGAGTCAATCGCTGGTCAAACCTTTGAATGATGATCAAGTCATTCTTGAGTACAGTGGCGGCAAAGTCACCGCCAAAGATGTCAAAGAAGAAATGAAGCCTCAGTTTGAAAGGGCTCGTGAGCAAATTTTGAATTCCTATGTCAAGGCTGCTGAGGATGTGCTGGCTCAGAGAGTGGCTGACCGTTTGAAAACGGAAATCACTGAGGTCAGTGAGGCTGAATTGGAAAATTACATGAAGGCCAACAAACTGCCCAAATCGGACAGTGAAAAAATCAGAGCTTTCTTGACGTCTGAAAAAGTCCGCATTCAAAAACAAATTGGTAAAATGCAGGTCTTCAAAGAGCTCGATGTCAAAAACAAATTGGGCGCTGCCCGCTATGATGTGAAATCAACATCAGAAATGCCAAGCCAAGGGCCGGCTTCGGCGGCAGTGACGATTCAAGTGTTTTGTGACTTTGGCAATCCGATTTGCAATCGCTCTCGTTTGACAATGGGAGAAATTAAAAATGAATTCGGCGATAAAGTGCGCTGGATCTTCCGTCATTTCCCCGTGGCTTCAAACCCTTTGGGTGAGGAAGCTGCTTTGGTTGCAATTTGCGCGCATCAACAAAACCAATTCTGGCCAGTTTATGAGCGTTTCTTTGATCAGCAAACAGGAATGACAAAAGAGAAACTCAACAAGATCGCGGTTTCAGCGGGCGTGAATGAAGAAAAGCTCAACGAATGCTTGCATTCCCAAGAGGCTAAAAATGTTTTGGCGAAAGAAATTAAAGACGCCGAGGCTTTGGGGCTTACACAAACACCGGCTTACTTCGTCAATGGCACTAAGATCAACGATATTGACACTTTGAAAAGCCACGTAACATCATTAGTTACTCAGTAGTTCCTCAGATCCTCCTTTAACGATTTTGCTGTCGGCAGTCCGTAACAGTTTTTACAGACTGGGGGCGTAGCCAAGGGCTAAAATCCGCTTAAAGGAGCTTCTTATGGGAAAGACACTCATTGCGTTTTTGATGATTGTTTCGCCGTCGTCTTTTGCGGTAGCGAACTCTGTTTTCGACAAAGTCACGGCAGACCAGCCCGTTTGCTATGGGCGAGAGTACAGTTCGACAACGTTGAAAAGCCGCAGCAAGCAGACAGTGCAAAAGATTCAGGCGAAATTTTCTCACGACCCACAATACAACCAAAATATTATGACAGTGGAGATCACGCTGACGGAGAAGAAAAACTTCTTCAAAAACTATCGCTCGCTGCTTTTTTGTGACAAGGACGATCGTTGCGCTGTCGAGTGTGATGGAGGCTCCGTCAATGTCAGTTTGCAACCCGATGGTCGCTTGCTAGTTAAAAACAACGGCTTTGCGATTCAAGGAGGTTGCAGCGGTGAGGAAGGTGACGAGGGAACTATTCTGCAACCCACGCGAGGTGGTGACGATCAATTTAAACTGGTCAGGCTACCAAGCGCGTTTTGTCAAAAATCTCCGGATTACCTTCGCGAGTAAGAGCTAGCTCATCAAAATCTGCACCCACGCACGTTTTTCTAGAGGAATAGCTTCTTTTGGCATGAAGAGGCCCGAACGAAGTCCACCCTCCGGAGCCAGACTCCCATCCCAGAAATTTTTCTGAGCAAGGATATCCTTTAGAAGCGCAAAAGCTTTGCCATGATTGCCTTTCATTACTTTGATAACTTCTTCGACGGTGACGTGCGGAATGCTATCATCCCAGCAGTCGTAGTCTGTGACAAAACAACACGGCAGATATGGCAGACCGGCTTCGCGAGCCAAAGCATATTCTGGGAAGTTGCTCATCCCAATCACTTCCGCGCCCATTTGTCGGTAAGAAAGAGATTCGGCCTTGGTCGAGAAGTAAGGACCTTCGATGCAGACGTAGGTTTTTGCAAAATGAGTTTCAAAACTTTGTTTGGCCGCGAGCGGTTTTAGTTTTTCAGCCATGACTTGGCAGATAGGTTTTGCCAAAGAAATATGGCCAATCAAACCGTCTCCTAAGAAGCTGCTTTGGCGAACGCCTTTCGTGCGATCAATGTATTGATAGGGAACGACGAGATCTCCGGGTTTATAGGCTTTTTCAAGACTGCCGATGGCCGAAAAAGACACGATGGCTTTTGCGCCATTGTTTTTTAATGCAAAGATATTAGCGCGATAGTTGATTTCCGACGGCAGCATCTCATGGTGATCGCCATGACGAGAGATGAACAAGAACTCAACACCATTCACGCGCACTTTTTTAAATCCGCTACTGGCAAGGCCAAACGGTGTTTCGCGATCCAGAAGTTTCACAGTCTCGAAGTCGTCGAATTTTTCAAAGCCGGAACCGCCGATAATACCAAACATGTCTAAGTCCTTTTCTTTAAAGCGCCGGCCTGAATGTCTTTCTGACTGAAAACGCCGTTGTCTAAAATCCATCCTGTCGTCAAAGCCGCCGGAGTCACATCGAATGCTGGATTATAAACGGGACTGCCCTCGGGCGCCCACTCAATCATCGACGGAGAGCCGCCGAAACTTCCGCTGACACCCAAGACCTCTTCAGCTTTTCGCTGCTCAATCGGAATGGCAGAGCCCTCTGCGCACTCAGGATCGACCGTCGTGTAAGGTGCCGCTACATAAAACGGAATTTTATGAAACTGCGCGAGCACCGCCACGGAGTATGTTCCAATTTTATTGGCGAAGTCGCCATTCATCGCAATACGATCCGAGCCCACAAAGATTTTCTGAATCTTTCCAAGTCCCATCAGGTGGCCCGCCATGTTGTCCGTGATGAGCGTAAACGGAATTTTTAATTTCTTAAGCTCCCAAGTCGTGAGTCGTCCGCCTTGCAAAAGGGGACGGGTCTCATCGACGTAAACATGGATCTTCTTGCCTTGCTCATGCGCTCGACGGATAACCCCCAGCGCTGTTCCCACACCGGCAGTCGCAAGGCTGCCGGTGTTGCAATGAGTGAGGATGTTGTCGCCATCCTTAATGAAAGCCGCGCCGTTATTGGCGATGCGTTCACAAAGACCATGATCTTCAATGAAAATGGATTCCGCCGTTTTTACCACATTTTCGACAGTGAAATTTTCGTGCAGGGTTTTTTTCATGCGATCCATGCAGATCATCAAGTTCACTGCCGTGGGACGAGCTTCGTAAAGCGCTTGTGCCTTTTTCAACAATTCTTCGCGGGAAGTTTTTTTCAGCGCGGATTGCGCCAGCGCAAAAGACGCGGCCACGCCAATCAAAGGCGCCCCGCGAACTTTTAAAGACTTAATCGCTTCGATCATCTGATTGACAGATTGAATTTCAATCCATTGTTCTTCATGCGGCAGCACGGTTTGATTGAGGATGCGCAATCGTCCTTCGTTGAACTCAATAGCTAGTGACTGAACGCGAATCATAACAATCGCTCTCCCAGATTTTTTCGCATTTCACGTAATGCTTGAACTTCTTCCGCGGGCAACGAAGTGAGGCCACCCAATTGCACCGCCTTAGCTAAAATCAAAGCAGAGTGTTCAATGCGCTCCATGCCGCGATAGGCTTCATCTAAATCCTCACCCCAAGCCACAGCCCCATGACGAGACAGAATCATCGCCCGGTGCGTGGGCAGAAAAGCTTTCAAGTGGGTTCCCATCTCCAAAGTGCCAGGACGGGCATAGGGAACAAATGGAATACGGCCGGTTGCCAAAATCACTTCCGAAAGACTTTCACACGGAAGTTCTTTCAGATCGGGGCGAGCAATCGTCCAGGCAATCGCTGTCGGCGGATGCGCGTGAATCACGGCTTTGGCTTGCGGGCAGTTTTTATAAATTTCCAGATGCATAAGACGTTCTCCTGAAGGGCTGCCAGAAAGAACTTTATTATCTAAAGTGATGACCGCCATTTCTTGCGGTTTCATAAACCCTTTAGCGATACCGGAGGGCGTAATGAGAATTTCATTGTCGCTGACGCGGTAACTGATATTGCCATCAGCGGCGGCCAGCATGTTGCGTCCATGCAGTCGACGAGCCATTTCCACGATTTGTTCGCTGTGATTTGTCATGAGTTTATTTCTATCTGAGATATGACGATTCCGTCAAAAGACTAATTGCAGTGATGTGACGCCGTAATATTTATCGTCCACCTTAAAGCCAATGTACTTAAATCCCAGAGGAATGGACGAGGCCATGATCGACAAACCATAACCGACAACCCGTTTATCAATCTCCTCAGTTTCACTGAGCTCCATTCGGTAGTGAAGCAGGTCCACTGTCGGAGTAATATAAACCATATTGAAGTTGCTCGTTTCCACGGCAAATTTAAATCCCAGCGCATAGTCCTGAAAGCGGCGCGTGTGCGAAAAATTATCGGCAAATTCCAGCCGCCAGCGATCCCAGAAATCGATATCGACCCCGGCGTACCAAACGTTGCGATTGCCGTATTCTCCCATATAGGAATGACCGCTATAGGCTAAATAAACTTTGCCACTCGAACTGGAATTGCGCCAAGTAATCCCCGGACCACGATTGCTGTGATGATTGTCGAGCATCTCATAGACTTTATTGAGTCCCGCCGAAAATCCAATAGCGCCGACAAACCGATCAACGCGCTTTCTAGACACAACCCCAATCACTTCGCCACGTTCATTAAACACCGGCCCGCCGGAGTTCCCCGGGCTTAGCGACATATCCGAAATGATTTCGTCTTTCGTCAGTCCCGAAACAATGCCCGTGGACATCAGGTAAGTCATATCCAAATCAAACGGCGGCATTCCAAAAAACTCTCCGATGGAGGGATGCCCAATAGTCGCAATAGCGCCGCCCTCGGGAATCTTTTGTCCCTTCGCCAGGAGAGTCAACGGCTTCCGCTCATTCGGCTTTGCCAGTTTGATCAAAGCGACGTCGGCTTTTGTATTCAGAGTCACCAACGCCGCGTCTTCAAAAACCATCGGGTTGTCATGCCAGCTCACATGCACGGGACGCACGCGATTCACACAATGGGCTGCAGTCAAAATCACATCGGGTTCAATCAGCGCACCTGCACAAAGACCGCCGTTGGACATAATCATCGGAATGCCGGGTTTAACTGTTTGGTAAACTCCAGCC
>Ga0255338_1001897_pt1 | contig 35228 bp, 33 predicted proteins | sample MeOH1_35cm_T4_19_FD_203715 | JGI IMG/M metagenome (GOLD analysis project Ga0255338, IMG submission 203715) | Sandy soil microbial communities from University of British Columbia, Vancouver, Canada - MeOH1_35cm_T4_195 | ecosystem: Engineered > Artificial ecosystem > Sand microcosm > Unclassified ...
TGTCGGCCACCAGCACGCAGTCGTCGCCGATCACGATGCCGGTGTTCGGGTCGCCTTCGGCCGTGTAGGCCCAGGCGTGCTCGGAGATCTGGCTGAAGGTGACTTTCTTTTCTTCGAGATCGGCCTGGCTGGCGAATGTCTTGGTGGGCTGGTTCATGGGAATGTCCTGGTGATGGAATGGTAGAGGTCAGTGGGTCCCGAGGTAGGCCGCCTTGACCTTGGGGTCGTTGAGCAGATCGCGGCCAGAGCCTTCGGTGGTGATGCGGCCGGTCTCGAGCACGTAGGCGCGATCGGCCACGCCGAGCGCCTGCTTGGCCATCTGCTCGACGAGCAGGATGGTCAGCCCGGACTCGCGCAGCTGGCGGATGGCATCGAAAATGTCCTTGATGACCAAGGGTGCAAGTCCGAGCGAAGGCTCGTCGAGCAGCAGCAGGCGCGGCTCGCTCATCAAGGCGCGTGCGATCGCGAGCATCTGCTGTTCGCCGCCGGACAGGGTGCCGGACAGTTGGTCCTGGCGCTCCCGCAGGCGGGGAAAGCGCCTGAACTCGCGCTCGATGGCGGCTTCCATCGCCGCGGTGTCCTTGCGGCGCGAGTAGGCGCCGAGCATCAGGTTCTCGCGCACCGTCTGGTCGGCGAAGACGCCGCGGCCTTCGGGCGACATCGCGACGCCGAGTCCCACGCGTTGATGCGGCGGCACCTCGGTGCAGTCCTTGCCGTCGATCAGGATGCGTCCTTCCTGGACCGGCTCGAGACCGACGATGCTCTTGAGCAGGGTGCTCTTTCCGGCGCCGTTGGCACCGATGATGGTGACGACCTCGCCGCTGCGCACTTCCAGGCTGACGCCCTTGACCGCCTGGATGGCCCCGTAGAAAACTTTGACTGATTCGAGCTTCAGCATGTGTGGCTCCCCGGCTTATGCAGCGACGGCTTCGGGCTCATCGGCGCCGAGATAGGCTTCGATGACGCGCGGGTTGCACTGCACTTCGGCCGGCCGCCCTTCGGCGATCTTGATGCCGTAGTCGAGAACGATCACGTGGTCCGACACGGACATGACGAGGTCCATGTGGTGTTCCACCATCAGGATGCTCACGCCGCACTTGCCGATGCGGACCAGCAGCTGACCGAGTTCGGCCGTCTCCTGGGGATTCAATCCCGCCGCCGGCTCGTCGAGCAGCAGCAGTTGCGGATCGGTCGCCAGGGCGCGCGCGAGCTCCACCCGGCGCTGCAGGCCGTAGGGCAGGCTGCCGGCCGGTTGGTGCGCGAGGTGCGCCAGGTCGACGAAATCGAGCAGTTGCATGGCGCGCGCGCGCGTCAGGGCTTCCTCTCTTTGCGCGCCGGGCAGGGCGACGAGCGATGCGAAGAAGCCGTTCGCCATGCGGCTGTGCCGACCCAGCATCACGTTGTCCAGAACGGACAGGTCGGCGAACAGGCGCAGGTTCTGGAAGGTGCGGCCCATGCCGAGGCAGCAGATGGCATGCGCCGGACGGCCGATGATTTCCCGGTCGAGGAACCGGATCGATCCGGCACTGGGTTGGACCACGCCGGTCAGCATGTTGATCATGGTGCTCTTGCCCGCACCATTCGGTCCGATGAGCGCATGAATGTGGCCGCGCTGCAGGCGGAACGAGACATCCTGCGCCGGCTTCACGCCGCCATAGGTCTTGGTCACGCCCTGCACCACCAGCAGCTCGCCGCCCCCGGCCGGCGCCATGCGCATCGGCGCGATGGTCGGGCGCGCGGCCGCGGGCGCCTCGCTGCGCCGGCCGAACCACTTGGCGAACAGGCCGACCACCCCGCCGGGCATCACGTAAAGCGCGAACAGGAGCATGAAGCCGTAGAGGAAATGCTGGGCCGAGGGCCAGCGCGCGAGCGCCGCATCGATGATCGTCAGGATCACGGTGCCGACCAGCGGCCCGTACTGCGACCCCGCGCCGCCGAACAACACCAGCAGCAGGATGAAGATCGACAGGTTGAAGGTGATGAAGTCGGAGTTGATGTACTGGTTCTGCTGCGCCACCAGCGCGCCGGCGATTCCGCAGGTCACGGCGGCGACGACGAAGGCGATGACCTTGGCCCGGTAGACGCGCACGCCGACGGAGGAGGACGCGATCTCGTCGGCCTGCAGCGAGAGCAGCGCGCGGCCGAAGCGGCCCTGCAGGAGGTTGCGCAGCAGCAGGTGCGTCAGTGCGCACAGGGCGATGCCGAACCAGACCCACTGCTCGGAGGAAAGCGGCTGCCCGCTCCAGGTCAGCGGCTTGATGCCGTAGATGCCCTGGGCGCCGCCGAACACTTCGGTCCATTCCCCCACGAGCTTCTCGACGACGATGCCGAAGGCGAGCGTCACCATGGCCAGGTAGGGGCCCTTGACGCGCAGGGACGGCAGGGCGATCAGCACGCCGCACACGCCGGAGATCACGGCGGCCGCGATCAGTGCGAGCCAGGGGTTCATCTCGGTCTGCGTCGTCAGAAGCGCCACCGCATAGGCGCCGGCGGCGAACAGGCCGGCCTGTCCGAGCGACTTCTGCCCGGCGTAGCCGACCAGCACGTTCATGCCGGCGGCGCACAGGTAATAGACGCACATCATGAAGACGATGCGCAGGTAGTAGTCGTTGCCGAGCAGCGAGGTGGCGCCGATGAGCGCGGCGGCGGCGACCAGCACGCCGATGGGATGCAGCGCGCGGCTCATACCTTCTCCACCATCGTGCGGCCGAAGAGGCCCGTGGGACGGAATGCGAGCACCAGGATGACCAGGGCGAACACCGCGACCTCGCGCCACTGGGCCTGCCACAGATTGACCAGGGACTCGAACACGCCGAGGACGAAGCCGCCGATCACGCAACCGCGCGGATTGTTCAGGCCGCCGATCATGGCGCCCGAAAAGCCCTTGAGCCCTACGGTCAGGCCCATGAAGAGCGACGCCTGCGCGATCGGCGCGAGCAGGAAGCCGGAGAGGCCGGCGAGCGCCGAGCTGACCACGAAGGCGCCGATCATGATGGCGTTGGTGTTGATGCCCATCAGGCTGGCGACGTTGCCGTTGGCGGCCACGGCGCGCATGGCCTTGCCGACCATGGTGCGGTTCATCACGCGGTCGAAGCCGATCATGATGACCACGGTGACCGCGAGGGTCAGAAGCTCCTGCGGCCTGACACCCACACCGAGCACGCGGATGACGGAGTCACCGACGGGCCCGGGCACGACCACCGGCTTGGGTCCCCAGATCGCCAGGCCGACGCTCTGCAGGATGACGCCGAAGCCGAGCGTGCTCATGACCCAGGCCATGCCGGGCCGGCCCGCGAAGGGCCTGACACCGACCACGTACAACGCCCATCCGAGCAGGCCCATGATGCCCATCGCCGCCACCAGCGCCAGCAACTGCGCACCGGCGCCGGGCAGTGCATCGCCGAATGTGGTCGAACTCACCGGCAGACCCAGCACGAGAAAGAGCGCGCTCATGCCGATGAAGGCGCCCGCCGACACGAACTCTCCGTGGGAAAAGTTCAAGGTCTTCGTGGTCGTGAATGTGATGCTGAAACCGAGCGCGACCAGCGCGTAGGCACCGCCCACGGCCAGCCCGCTGATGATCGCCTGCAAGAGCGCTTCCGCCATGATGTGTCTCCCCACGCGCCCGGGACCGCGTGGAGCCCGGGCCGCGTTCTCGAACGTTTACTGTTTGAAGTCCGCCGGCGTGAACGACGTGATCAGTGCGTCGGAGTACGGCATCAGCTTGCCGTCCTTCCAGCGGATCCACACCAGGTCCTTGGCGGTCAGGGCTTCGTGGTTGGTCTTGCTGAACGGCTTGTCGTAGGTCTTCAGCACGCCTTGCACGGGCGTCTTCAGGTCCTCCAGGGCGACACGGACAGCCGAGCCGTCGACGGACTTGGCCTGCTTGACGGCCTCCGCGTAGATCAACACCGAGTCGTAGCCGTGCAGCGCGAAGGAGAAGGAGCCCGGCGCCTTGAGCTTGGTACCGATGCGGTCGAACAGCTTCTGCTGCGCCGGCGTGCGGGTTTCGCTGACGGTGCGCATGAAGAGCGGCTTCTCGGCCAGCGCCTTGCCGGCAGCGTCGTAGAAGGTGATGTTGTCGGCCGCCCAGGAGGTCAGCGTCAGCGGGAAGTAGTTGATCTTCTCCATGCTGCGGATGAGCTGGGCGATCGGCGTGCCCTGGGCCCAGACGACGACGGTGTCGACGTTGGCGGCCTTCATCTTGCTCAGCTGCGAGGTCATGTCGGTGTCGCCGACACCGAAGCGCTCGGTCGCGGCGATCTTGATGCCCTGCAGGTCGGCGATCTCCTGCATGTCCTTCAGGCCGCCCTGGCCGTAGCCGGTGGTTTCGGCCATGAGGCCGACGACCTTCGACTGGGCCGAGTTCTTCTTCACGTAGGCCATCAGCGCCGCGACCTGCTCGCGGTCGACCATCGAGACGCGGAACATGTAGTTGTCGGCGCCCGGGCTCGACGGCTTGGTGATGTCGGTGCCCGACCCCACGTTGCCCAGCACCGGGATCTTCTTCTGGTTCGCGATGTGCTTCCAGGCCATCGCGTTGCCGGAGTTCGTCGGCCCGAACACCGCGGCCACCTTCTCGTTGTCGATGAGGTCGCTCATGTTCTGGATCGACTTGGGCGGTGCCGACGTGTCGTCACGCGTCACCAGCGCCAGCTTGCGTCCCAGCAGGCCGCCGGCGGCGTTGATGTCGGCGATGGCCGCTTCCATGCCGAGCACGGCCGCCTGGCCGCTCTGTGCCGAGGGCGAGGCCGAGAGGTCGCCGTTGTAGCCCAGCTTGATGTCCTGCGCCGCGGCACCGGTTGCAAAGGCAGTGAATGCGGCGGCGGCGAAGAGCCCCGCGCAGAGTCGAGTCAGTTTCATCAGCTTGTCTCCTACAGTGAAAAATTCAGGTCAAACAGATCGGTCCGGGGCGGCCTCTTCGCGGGTGCCCCGGCGATGCGCGCGCTCGGCTCAGACGGCGAGGAAGCCGCCGTCCACCGGCAGCGTGATGCCGGTCACGTAGCGCGACATGTCGGAGGCGAGGAAGATCACCGGGCCGACCAGGTCCTCGGTCTGCCCCACGCGGCCCATCGGGATGCGCGTCATGAAGACCTCGAGCCGCTCCGGGTTTTCGCGGGTCGCCGCCGTCATCGGCGTTTCGATCACGCCGGGTGCGAGCGCATTGACGCGCACGCCCGCCGGCGCGAGCTCCTGCGCGAGCGATTGCGTGAACATCTTGATCGCGCCCTTGGACGGCGAGTAGCCCAGGCTGACGCCCTGCCCCGCGTAGGCGGCGATGGAGGCGATGTTGATGATCGAGCCCCGGGTTTCGCGGATCGCGGGCAGCCAGGCCATCGTGACGTTGAAGGTGCCGTGCACGTTCACGTCGATGGTCTTCTTCCAGTTCGATGCCGCGTTCGGGCTGGCGCTGTTCTCGCGGATGATGATCCCGGCGTTGTTGACCAGGAGATCGACGGCGCCGACTTCCTTTTCCACACGCGCGGCGAGCGCCTGGCAGGCCTCGGGCGACGTCACGTCGAGCACGAAGGCCCAGGCTTCACCGCCCTCGCCTCGCACCAGCGCGGCGGTTTCTTCGACCGTGGCCGCGTTCATGTCGGTCGCGATGACGCGGGCGCCTGCCTGCGCGAGACCGAGGGCGAGCGCGCGTCCGTTGCCCTGGCCCGCGCCGGTGATCAAGGCCAGCCGGCCTTCGAGCAAGCGGGGGGCGACCGTGTTGGGGTACGTCATGGATGTCTCCTGGTTTTGTTCTGGAGGGGAAATCAGGCGGTCCGGCGTACGGCCACCGCTTCGCGGCGCTCGACCTTCATGTTCACTTCGGCCGTCGCTTCGGCCTTGGCGAGCTGCATGGCGGCGACGTAGCCGAAGGTCAGCGCCGGGCCGAGCGTGATGCCGGCGCCGGGATAGTTGCCGCCCATGACGCTGGCGGCGTCGTTGCCGACCGCGTACAGGCCCTTGATGGGTTTGCCCGATGCGTCGAGCACGCGCGTGTTCTCGTCGGTCACCAGTCCCGCGAAGGTGCCGATGTCGCCCACCACCAGCTTGATCGCGTAGAAGGGCCCCTGCTCGAGCGGCGCGACGCAGGGGTTGGGCGTCACGAGCGCATCGCCCTGGTAGCGGTTGTAGGCCTTGCTGCCCTTGCCGAAGGCCGGGTCCTTGCCATCGCGCGCGGTGGTGTTGAACTCGGCCACCGTGGCTTGCAGCGTGGCGGGCGCGATGCCGATCTGCTTGGCCAGTTCGCCGACCGTGGCGCCGCGCTTGAGGTAGCCGCTGCGCAGGTGGCGTCCGATCGGCAGCGGCGCGGGTGCCACGCAGCCGAGGCCGTAGTTGCGCAGCGCCTTGTGGTCGCACAGCAGCCAGGCGGACACCTCCGGCTCGCCTTCGCAGGCCTTGACCATGGCCTGGACGAAGTCGTGGTACGAGTTGCCCTCGTTGGTGAAGCGCTTGCCCTTCGCCGTCACCGCAATCACACCGGGCTTGGCGCGGTCGATGAAGTGCGGCATGACGCCCCTGGAACCATCGGGCCGGGTGGTGACGGATGTCGGCACCCACGCTGCGGCATGCGGGATGGTGCCGTCGACACGCCCGCCGACCGATTCGGCCAGGCGCAGGCCGTCCCCGGTGTTCGTTTCGGGCGAGGGGGAATAGTGCTCCTTGCCGGTGGGCGCATGCGGGAACAGTTGCTTGCGGCGCTCCACGTCGTAGGGGAAGCCGCCGCATGCGAGCACCACGCCGCGCGTCGCGTTGACGCGCACCGTCCTGCCCTCGTGCTGGACCATCGCACCGGCCACGCCGTCGTATTCGACGACGAGCTTCTTCACCGGGGAGGACAGCCACACCGGAATGTCCAGGTCCATGGCCGCCTTCGCCAGCCGGCCCGCCAGCGCGTTGCCGTTGGTGAGCGTCATGCCCCGGCCGTTCGTCAGCACATCGAAGAAGTGCCTGGTCAGCCGCCTGGCCACATAGACGAAGGAGGTCGGCGACTTGAAGGCCCGCATGAAGTGTTTGATCTCGGGGCCCGAGCCCAACATCATCCCGAAGACGGTGAGCTCGGGAAGCGGCGGCGCGAGTTGCTTGATGCGCGGCCCCAGTTCGCGGCCGTTGAAGGGCCGGGTCACCATCGACCGGCCTCCGGGCTGTCCGCCGGTGGCTTCGGCATGGTAGTCGGGGAACACGGCGGGCATGTCGAACTGCACGCAGGTGTTCTTCGTGAAGAAGTCGATCGCCTTGGGGCCGTTCTCGAGGAAGGCATCGACCCGCTTTTCGTCGAAATGCGTGGTGGCTTCGTGCTTCAGATAGGCCTTGGCCGCGCCGGGCGGCTCCTTGATGCCTTGCTCGGTCGCGAGCCGCGTGCCCGGAATCCACAGCCAGCCGCCGGACCGGGCGGTCGTGCCGCCGAAGCGCGCTTCCTTTTCAACCACGAGCACCTTGAGCCCCTGGGACGCCGCGGTCACCGCCGTGGCCATGCCCGATGCGCCGGTACCCACGACGAGCACATCGACGGTGATGTTGTCCTGACTCATATCCATGTCTCCAGAAGATCGATGGCGACGAATTCTAAACACCATCTGATCATTGTCAATGCGTTCGATAATATCGATCGGTATGATTAAGTCGGAGACATCTACCAATATCATGGTAAACCCTTATGGATAAACTCACGCCTTCTCGTCAAGCGGTCCCCCCCATGGAAAAGAGCCGGCGCGGCATCCAGTCGATCGAAATCGGAAGTGCCTTGCTCGTGCAGTTGGCGCGGCATGTACTGCCGATCCCGCTGAAGGACCTGGCGAAAGCGGCCGGCATGAGCGCCGGGAAAGCGCATCCGTACATGGTCAGCTTCCTGAAGGTCGGCTTCGTCACGCAGACCGAGGCGGGCCACTACGAACTGGGCCCGCTCGCGCTGCAGCTCGGCCTGACCCGGCTGCAGCGCATGGACCCGGTGAAGGAAGCGTCGCAGCTCATCGAGGCGCTCGCCCACGAGACGGGACAGAGCGTGGCCGTGGCGGTGTGGGGCAATCTGGGCCCGACCATCGTCCGTCTGGAAGAGCCGATCGAGCCGCTGCACGTCAACTTGCGCACCGGCACGGTCATGTCGCTCACCAACACGGCCACCGGCCGTTTGTTCGCGGCCTACATGCCGCCCAAGGTGGTCGAGCGGCTGCAGTCCCAGGACCTGGCCCGGCAAAGCCATGGCGGCTCGGCCGGCGGGCCCATTGCGCATGAAGCATGGGAAGCCTCGCTTGCGGAAACACGCAAGCACGGGCTGTCGAGAACGCTGGGCCAACCCATCCCGGGCATCGATGCCATCTGCGCCCCGGTCTTCGACTCCGCCGGCCACCTGGTGCTCGGCATCCTGGTCATGGGCCCGGCGAGCACCTTCGACAGCAGTTGGGACGGCGCAGTCGCCACGCCGCTTCGCCGCTGCGCGGCGGAGATTTCGCGTCGCATCGGCGTGGGCGACGCGACGCCGGCCTGACGGCGTGCCGCCGCCAGGCCCTTGTGTCGCGGGTGGCCGCGCTCAGCGCGATGCCTTGCGCCGCGCCCGCACCGCCGAGGCCAGGCCCTCGAGCACCGGCACCGTCTGCGCGAAGCCGATGCATGCATCGGTGATCGACACACCGCGCTTGAGCGGCACGCCGGACACCAGGTCCTGCCGGCCTTCTTCCAGATGGCTTTCGATCATCACGCCGACGATGCGGCGATCTCCGGCGGCGATCTGCTCGCCCACCTCCTTCGCAACGATGACCTGGCGCTGGTGCTGCTTGCTGCTGTTGCCGTGCGACACGTCGATCATCACCTGCGGCCTGAGGCCGATCGCCTCGAGCTTGGTGCAGGTGGAGGCCACGTCCGCGGCCGAGTAGTTGGGGGTCTTCCCGCCGCGCAGGATGACGTGGCAGTCCTCGTTTCCGCGAGTCTCGAAAACGGCGGCCACGCCCATCTTGGTCATGCCCATGAAGGCATGCGGCGCCTGCGCCGCGAGGATCGCGTCGGCGGCGACCTTGATGCTGCCATCGGTGCCGTTCTTGAAACCGACCGGGCAACTGAGCCCCGAGGCCAGCTGGCGGTGGCTCTGGCTTTCCGTCGTCCGCGCACCGATGGCGCCCCACGCAATCAGGTCTGCGATGAACTGCGGGCTGAGCAGATCGAGGAATTCCGTGCCGGTGGGAAGGCCGATCGTCGTCAACTCGAGCAACAGGCGCCGCGCGCGCTCGAGGCCTTCATTGATCGCAAAGCTGCCGTCGAGGTGCGGGTCGTTGATGTAGCCCTTCCAGCCCACCGTGGTGCGCGGCTTCTCGAAGTAGGCGCGCATGACGATCAGAAGGTCATCCTGCAACTCGTCGGCCACTGCCTTCAAGCGGTGCGCGTATTCGATCGCCTGGTCATGATCGTGGATCGAGCAGGGCCCGACGACGACGATGAGCCGGTCGTCGCGGCCGTGCAGCACATCGGCGATCGCGGCGCGGCCGGCTTCCACGAGCGGGAGCGTGTCGTCGCGCACCGGAACGCGCTCCTGCAGCAGCGCGGGGGTGATCAGGGGGCGGACGGCACCGATGCGCACATCGTCGATGCGCGTGGTGTCGATGGTGCTGTCGCGGGAGCCGATCTCGGCATCGTGGAGGGGGTCGTCAAGTCTCGGCATGGGCGTTCGGGGTGTTCGGTTCGAATGGGGATACCCGTCGAATTGTCCTCCCGCGACATGGCGGGGTCGAAGCAGGCCCGCGCCGGAGCCCTGATCGGGCGATCGCCGGCGCAGCGTCCCCTGCCGCGATCTACTGCGCGAAGGCCTCCAGGGAAAGCGACTGCGCGGTCGTGTCGAAGCGCTTCTCGACGACCGCGATCGCGGCTTCGAGGAACTGCAGGAACATGCCCATCGCCACCGCTGTGGTCTGGCCGGCGCGCTGGTAGAGACAGCTGAAGGAACGCGCACCCGCGTCGGCCAGGCCGGTCCAGACAAGCCGGCCCTCGGCCACATCCTCTGCCACGTTCTCGGCGATGAGAAAGCCGATGCCGGTGCCGCCGGCGACCAGCCGACGCACCATCGCCACGGAGCTGGTCTCCACCAGCGGGCGCGCCTTGCGGTGCTCGCGGTGATCGATCTGGTCGACCATCGCGCGCAGTTCTGTGTCGGGCGTCATGAGGATCAGCGGGTAGTCCAGGCAATCGCGCAGCCGCGGCAGCTTGCCCAGCGCCGCCAGCGGATGGCCCGGCGGCATGACCAGCCCGAGATGCTGTGCGAACGCGCGCACTTCCTCCACGCCGGGCGGGGGCTTGCGGCGCAGGCAGTAGCCGATGTCGGCTTCGCCGGTTGCGACCCACTTGAGGATGTTCTCGCCGCTGCCCGAGCGCACGCTGTAAGTCACGCCCGGATAGCTCTTCATTGCGGCTTCGATCACCTCGGGCAGCAATTGCTCGGCGGATGAATGCGAGACAGCCACGTTGATGTGGCCGCGCCGCAGCGAGCGCAGGTCTTCGACCTGGGCCATCGCGCTGTCGAGATCACGCTGCCCGCGGCGCACGGCCGCCACCAGGATCTCGCCCGCGGTGGTGAGCTGCATGCCGCGCGGCAGCCGGTCAAAGAGCGGAGCACCGACCTGCGACTCGAGGTTGAGCACCTGCTGATGGACCGCCGCCGCCGTGAGGTGCAGGGTCTCGGCCGCCTTGCGTATGGAGCCGCGCCGCGCGACCTCGTCGAAGCAGCGCAAGGACTGGGAGAGTGCAAGCATGGCCGGGAAGTGTACGGATTTTCCATACAGGACGTTCAAAACAATTCGATTTTCCTGACGGTCGAAGGGACCTACATTGCGTCCGTCCTGGTTCTTTTTCATCCATTGCCCGTCCGGAAGTCCGCCATGTCCACCACCGTCGACCAAGTCACCCAGCGCCGCCGCGGCGTCGGTCTCATCGCCCACGATCCGGCGCTGTCCGCGGGGGGCTACACCCTGATCGCTCCCCAGACCGCCGACGGCAATGTCTACCTCATCGACATCGAGGGGCAGGTCGCTCACCAATGGAAGATGCCGGTGCGCGCCGGCCGCCACGCCGTGATCCTGCCGAACGGCAACATGGGCTACAACGGCAACCACGCCCATTCGCCCGAGCTCTACGCCGCCTGGTCGATGTGGCACGGCGGCGACTTCTCCGAGGTCACCCCGGACGGCGAGGTGGTCTGGCACTTCGAAGACCCGGCCCACCATCACGACGCGCAATGGCTGCCCAACGGCCACCTGCTCTACGCGGCTTGTGCGCCGGTGCCGCCGGGCTTCGCCGCGCGTGTGCCGGGCGGCACGGCCCACGGAACCGATGAGGTCATGTACGCCGACGTGATTCGCGAGGTGAACCGTGCCGGCCGACTGGTCTGGGAATGGAAAGCCTGGGAGCACCTGAAGCCCGAGGCCTTCCCGATCCATCCCGGCTTCGGCCGCTACCACTGGCCGCTGGTGAACGGGCTGGGCGTCACGGCCGAGGGCCTGGTGCTGATGAGCCTGCGCACGACCGCCGGCATCATCGGCGTCGACAAGGCCTCGGGCGGCGTGAGGCTGCACATTCCGCCGAGCATCGTGTCGCACCAGCACGCGCCGGTGCCCCTGCCGAACGGCCACATCCTGGCATTCGACAACGGCAACTTCCGCACCGGTGCGCACGTGGCCTTTTCGCGCGTGGTGGAGATCGATCCCGCCACCAACAAGGTCGTGTGGCAATACGCGGACGAGATGGTGAATGCCTTCTACACCGCCTTCATGGGCAATGCGCAGCGCCTGCCCAACGGCAATACGCACATCACCGAGTCGGCAACCGGACGCCTGTTCGAAGTCACGCCTGCCGGCGAGGTGGTGTGGGAATACGTCATTCCCTGGTTCGCCGAATACCCGGATGAAGCCGCACGCAAGACCGGGCCCGGGCGCCTGAACAGCGTGTTCCAGACCTTCCGCTACAGCCGCGAACAGTTGCCCTGGCTCGGGGCATGAGTCTCGCGAGCCCATCATCGACACCCCGACCGGACATCACTTCCATGACCGAATCACTCTTTCGCCGCAACACCATCGCGCTCGCCCTGTGCGCCGCATCGTCGCTTGCCGTGGGCCTGCCTGCCGCCGCGCAGGACGCCAGGCCCGTTCGCATTCTTGCCAACTGGTTCGCCCAACCCGACCAGGCCGGCTACTGGCAGGCCCAGCAGGACGATCTCGGCAAGACGTCCGGCCTGAAGATCACCGTGCTGCAGGGCGGCCCGAAGATCCAGACGATCCCGCAGGTGGCGTCGGGCCAGGCCGAGTTCGGGATCGGCAACGCCGACGACGTGCTGCTCGCGCGGCTGCGCGGCGCGCCGGTGCGCGCGGTGTTCTCGCCGCTGGACTACGTGCCGTACTCGCTCGTCTACCACGCCGATCCGGCGGTGAAGTCGATCAGCGACCTCCAGGGCCGCACATTCGCGGTCAACATCGGCAACGCCTACTGGGAGTGGGCCAAGAAGCAATACAAGCTGGCCAACTCGCGCGAGATTCCGGTGACCGGCGATCTCAGCCTGTTCCGCAACGACCCGAAGATGGTGCAGCAAGGCTACTCGCTCTACCTGCCGGCGCGCATGGAGGAGGCCGGCATCAAGGTGCAGCAGATCACGCTGGCCTCGCTGGGCTACCGGCCCTACAACGTCCTCTTCACCACCGACGAGATGATCCAGAAGAACCCCGTGCTGGTGAAAGCCACCATCGCGGCAGTCCAGAAGGGCTGGGCCCAATACGTGCGCAACCCCTCGGGCCTGAAGTCGATGTTCGCCGAATTGAACAAGCAGATCTCGCCCGCGGTCTACGACGCGGCGAACAAGGAGATGATCGAAAAGCTCATCTCGCACGACCTCGGCCGGATCGGCTGCATGAGCGATGCGCGCTGGAGCGAACTCGCCGGCCAGTTGCGCAGCGTCGCCTTCCTGCCCGCCGCCTTCAACGAGAGGCAGGCCTACGACCGCACGCTGGTGCCGGGTTGCAACCCATGAACCCGCGCGGTGTTTCGATCGCCCTGCGAGGCGTGGCCAAGCGCTTCGACAACGGACTGCAGGCGCTGGGGCCGATCGACTTCACGCTGCGCGCCGGCGAATTCGTGTCGATCGTCGGCCCGTCGGGCTGCGGCAAGTCGACACTGCTGCGCATCGTCGCGGGGCTGATCGGCGCCAGTGCCGGCGAATGCCGCCGCGCGGCGGAGGTCGAGACCGCCTTTGTCTTCCAGGAAGCGGCACTGCTGCCGTGGCGCAACGTCGAGCGCAACGCACGGCTTCTGATGGAACTCGAAGGCTACAAGCCGGAGGTCTACCAGCCGCGTGTCGCCGAGGCCTTGCGCCTGGTCGGCCTCGCGGGCTTCGAGAAGGCCTACCCGCACCAGCTTTCCGGCGGCATGCGCATGCGCCTGTCGCTGGCGCGCGCCATCGCGCTGCGACCGGGCCTGCTGCTGCTCGATGAACCGCTGGCGGCCGTCGACGAGCTCACGCGCGACGTGCTGCAGGAAGAGTTGTCCGCACTGTGGCAGCAGTCGGGCTTCACCGGAGTTCTGGTCACGCACAACGTGCACGAGGCGGTCTATCTGTCGGATCGCGTGATCGTGATGTCGCCGCGGCCCGGACGCATCCTGGACGTGATCGATGTGCCCTTTGCCTTCCCGCGCGCGCCGGAACTGCGCGCGTCGGCCGAATTCGCGCGGCTGACGGGTGAAGTCACCGCCGCGCTGCGTCGCCCGCAATACGCCTGAGGTTCACCATGTCCGATCCGAATCCCTCCATTGCCATCGCCGCGCCGGTCCTGCCCGTCGCCGAAGCACGCGCATCGCGGCTGACCGAGTTGGCGCGTGCCGCCTGGCCGGTCATCCTCGTCGCGCTGATCGCCATCGCGCTCTGGTACGCACTGACCGCGACCGTCTACAAGGGCAAGGGCTTTCTGGTGCCTTCGCCGCAGGAGGTCGCGGCGGCTGTCGGCGAGAACGCAGTCTCGCTGCTGCTCGCCACCTCGGTCACGCTCAAGGAGGCCACGCTGGGTTACCTGCTCGCGATCGCCGGCGGCATCTCGCTCGCGGCAATACTCAGCCAGTCGAAGCTCCTCGAGCGCAGCATCTACCCCTACGCGGTACTCCTGCAGACCGTGCCCGTGGTGGCGATCGCGCCACTGATCGTGCTCTGGTTCGGCTACAACGACCTGTCGGTGGTGATCATCAGTCTGATCATGTCGCTGTTCCCGATCGTCAACAACACGCTGCTCGGCCTGCGCTCGACCTCGCGCAATCTGACCGAGCTGTTCACCCTGCACAAGGCCGGCCGCTTCACGGCCTTCCGCAAGCTGCGGCTGCCCGCCGCCCTGCCGCACATCATCGCCGGGCTTCGCATCTCGGCGGGCCTGTCGGTGATCGGCGCGATCGTCGGCGAATTCATCATCGGCTCGGGCAACGCCCAGGGCGGACTGGGCGTGCAGATCGTCTTCGCGCAGGGTCGCATGTACACCGCCCTGCTGTTCGCCGAGGTGATCGCGGCAACGCTGCTGGGCTTTTTCTTCTTCCTGGTGGTCAGCAGCATCGGCCGGATGCTGCTGAAGAACTGGCACGAGTCCGCACTCGGCCAGTGAACTATCCGCGTTCGCGTCCCCTTTCGCCGCGCCGCTCCTTCGAGAGCACCACGGTCTCGAAGAGTTCGTAGTTCGGCGTCGGCGTCGTGTCGGCGCCCGGCGCGTGGTAGTAGCGGACGGTGATCGAAGTCTTGCCGCCGCGATCACCCGGGTCGAGGTCGAAGACGGCGATGCCGTACCCGGTGCCCGTGTCGCGCCGCGCCGACCAGATGGCGTCTTCGAGCGCGTCGGCGCCGCTGCGGATGTAGACCCCCGCGGTGGCACCGGGCACCGGGCGATTCGGCTTCGTGAAGATCTTGGCCTGCGGCTGCCCGTTGGCGGGATCCACGCCATAGATATCCAGAGGGGCGCTGGTTCCGCCGCCGCCGAGGATCAGGTGAACCGTGCCGCGGCTGGTGTCGAAGCTGCCGTCCGCGGGTTCGGTCGTGACGACCGGAATCGGCTGGCAGGTGTCGACGGCCGCGCCGCTTGCCGCGTCCCGGCCGGCGCCGTGGTTGCAGCCGCGAACCGGCCAGCTTCGCTCGTAGTCGTGGTCATGGCCGCAGACGACCAGGTCGACACCATAGCGGTCGAACAGCGGCAGCCAGGCCTCGCGGATGCCCTTGTCGGAGCCGTTGCCGTTCTTCGAGGAACTGAGCGCGTCCTGGTGCATCTGCACCACGATCCAGTCGACATCCTCATCCCGCGATGCGCGCGACAGCGTCTCTTCCAGCCAGCGCGTCTGCGCACCGTTGCTGTAGCCGCGGATGTACAGCGAGGTGCCGGGCGCGATCGGGCCGTTGCCCGTGCTGGCCGACGGCTGCAGGGCCGCGGGGCCTGGCACGAAGGGGCCGCCATCCTGATAGATGACGTCGTCGGCGGACAGCGAGATGAAGAACACGCTTCCGACGCGGAAGCTGTACCAGCGGCCGGCGAAGGGCGTGCCGTTGTCGGGCAGGGAATAGCGCGTCAGGTACGAGTCGAATCCCTGCGCGCCGTTGTGGAACTCGATCTCGTGATTGCCCGGGCACGGCATCCACGGACGAAATGCCGCCGAGGCCTGGTTGTTCTTTCCGAAGTCGGCCCAGACCGAGGGTTGGGATGCCGGGTTCAGGTTGGCATAGCAGAGGTCGCCATTGAGCAGATGGAAGAGCGGCTGGAACCGTTCCACCGCCTGCACCGCGTAGCGGCTCTGCAGCGACGAAAGCACCCAGCTCGCGACCGGGGTGGCCAGGTCGCCGTAGCTCGTCCAGCGGAAGGCCTTCCGGCCCTTGGGCGCGGTCTGGAACGTGGCGGTGAACGGTTGGGCGTAGTTGCTGCTGTTGTCCGCGGTGACCGTGTAGTGGATCGCCGAGCCCGGCGGGAGTTCGTCGAGCTGCGCGTGATAGGTGAACACGGTCTGGCCGTTGAGGCCGTCGGTGTATGTCCGCTGGACCGCGAGGACCGTGCGTTCCTTGCCGGAAGAATGCCCGAAGCGAACCCTGGGGTTCACGGCCTGGGCCGGTGATGCCCATGACACGAAGACCGTGGTGCAGCTGTCGTTGCCCCAGGTCAGGTGAATCTGTTCGGGTGTGCCGTCCGCGGTTGCCGCCGATGCATCCTTGGGGAGCGCGAAGGGCGATGCGGCAGCGGCCAGGCCTGCGGCGCCTGCGCCCTTGAAGAATCCGCGGCGAGAGATCGTTCCGGAAGCGGAGTCGCTTTCATCACTCGGTGCGGGCAGGTCCGCATGCTCGGGTCGGCGAAGGTCTGTCACGATGGTTCTCCTGTCTGCGTGTGGGGATGGTTGAATGCAGCGGCCTTGATCACGCACGGAGCCGAAGGAACACGCTCGCGGATCGACGCGTCGATGCGCGCGAGCCATCGGTCATCCTCAGGGCCAGCCATCGACGCGGCTGTACTCCGTGCTTCCTCGACGCATGCTAAGGAAGGGGTGTGACATGGAAATGGCCGCAATGTGACCGGGCGACCGCCGTGGCCGGCCGGGCTCAGGCCGGGATCAGGCCGGGTTCGGCGATACCGATCCGGGCGAGGCCGAGGGCTCTCGCTCGGCCTGCCATTCCAGCGCGACGCAGACGCCCCCACCCTCCGCCTGCTCGACACGCAATACCGCACCGATCGCGGCGGCCCGAGCCCGCATGTTGGCGATCCCATGCCCGTGGCGCTGCGCCTCTTCTTCCATCCGATCCGCTCGCAGGCCCACGCCGTTGTCCGAGATCCGAAGCATCACGAGGGGGGCATCGCCATCGCGCCAACGCACCCGGACGGTCACGCACGTGGCATGCGCATGCTTCATCACGTTGGTGAAGGCTTCGAGCAGGATGCGTTGCACGTGCAGCACCACATGGGGCGGCAGCTGACGAATCGCCGGCAACTCGGCGACATCCCAGACCACGTCGATGCCCGCGGCCTGGAGCCGGGGCTGCAGGCGGTAGCGCAAGGTCGCCAGCAAGGTGGCCAGGTCGTCGTGCGCCGGCTGCAGGGAATCCACGGACATGCGCATCTCGTCGAGCGCCAGTTGAACCTGCTCCTTCAGTTCGGCCGATCCAGGCCCGGTCCTGTCCACCATGTTGAGAAGCCCCACCAGCTGGGAGCCCACGCCATCGTGGATCTCGCGCATGATGCGCTGCCGCTCGTTCGAGACCGATTGCTTCAGCTGCTGCTCCCTGAGCGAGTCGAACGCTTCCTTCAGCTCGCGCTCGCGCTCGGCGACGCGGCGCGCGAGATCGGCATTGAGCGCGTGGTAGTTGGCCACCGACCGGCTGTACCGGTCGGCGATCAGCCAAGCCATGATGGGGATGAAGAGAAAGAGCGCGTGCTGCGAATAGATGGTCTGCAGGCCGCTCGCGTTCCCGATCCGGATCACGACGACGTCGTGGATGCCCGCCGCCATCGCCAGGATGATCGCGGTCGCGAGCACCCACGCCTTTGCGTTGTGCTGCGCCCGTGCCTCACGCACGATCACGGCGAGCGTCGCAAGCCCGAGCGGCGTCAGGATGGCCATTCCGATCGTCATCAGGACCGGCCGGCCGAAAGAATAGGACAGCACGAGGAGTCCCACCTCGAGCACGATGACGGCACTGAACGCACGGCTCATCACCCGCGGCACCGGCCCGAGCGCCATCAGCGTGAAACGGCAGATCAGCACGATATGGGCCGCATAACAGCTCGCCACGATGACCCCCGACAAGGGCCAGGGCAGCGGGACATCGGGCCACGCGCGGTCGACGATGCGCACGACGCCGAGGAATGCGGTCGGGCTGAACCAGCCGTAGAAGGGATCGCGCAGGCGCCACCAGAGCACGGCGGTGAGCGCGCCGATTCCAACCAGGCCCGAGCCGAAGATCACCATGGCGATCTCGCGCCAGCGCCGCTGCTCGTCATAGAGCGACTCGATCGCGGAATGAGGCCCGTAGCGCAGTACGGAAAGCCCGCCCAGGCGTTGGCGCTGGAGGGTCACCTCGACAACCAGTTCATTGCCACGGTCCGCGCGGAGCAAGCCCGCCGGCAAGGCCACCATGCGAGGGTTCTTGGCGGCGTCGAAGGTCGGGTCGCCGAGCACACCCCAGCGCTCCACCGTGGTGCCGTTGACCGCCACATGCACCTGATTGCCCACCCGGGAAAAAAGCAGGGCCATGGGATCCGGCCCCACCCGCGGCGGCAGCGTGATGCGATAGACGGCACGACCGCCCAGGCCCGGGAAATCGCCGTCCCATCGGCGAGCGAGATCGACCGGGCCTTCGCGCGGGGCGGCCCCGTCGGGCTCCAGCAGAGCCTGTGCGGTATCGATCGTGAGGATCCCCTCATCGGGCGCGGGCGCGGCTGCGGCCGCAGCGGACACGAGGCCGAGCATCGTGACGCTCACCCACAACAGGGCGATCAGGCGCCATGCACGCGCCATGCGCCATCCCATCGCCCGGACGGTGTGCATCGACACCCTAGCGCAACAGTCCGAGTTGACGAGCCTCGAACACCGCTTCAGCCTTGTTGTGCACATCGAGCTTGCCGTAGATGTTGCGAACGTGGGTCTGCACCGTCGAGAGAAGCACCCCCATCCGCTCGGCCGCCTCGGCGTAGGTGAAGCCCCGGGCCACCAGGCCCAGCACCTCCGACTCGCGCGGCGAGAGCGCATCCCTGGTCGTCGCGTCGACTGGCGGCTCATCCTCCGGCACTGCCGCCGAGCGGGTTTGCCAACGGACGAGAAGTTGCCTCGCGATGATGGGAGACATCGGCGAGCCGCCCGCATGCAGGCTCAGCACGTGCGCGGCCAGGTCGGCCTCCGTGCCGTCCTTGAGCAGGTAGCCGCCGGCGCCTGACTCGAATGCGCTGAGCATGTTGACCTCGTCGCCGAAGATGGTGAGGACCATCATCGAGCAGGCCGGCTGCAGGCTGCGGCAACGCCGGATGACCTCGAGCCCCGAGCAGTCCGGCAACCCCAGGTCGACGAGCAGGACGTCGACGGCGTTCTTCGAGAACCAGTCCAGCAGCTGCGCACCCGTCGACGCGCTGAAGGCCAGACGCAGGCTGGGCTCGGCACCGATCACACGCTCGAAGCGCGCACGCATGCCCGGATCGTCTTCGACCAGGGCGACGCTGATGGGAGCTTGGGATGGCATGTTCGGCAGGGGAGCATTGAACAGGTTGAGGCGCGGGAGGTGCGCGACTTCATCGTCCCCGGGACTCTTTCAGGCAGCCGGCCGCAGTCACCGGTCGGCCATGCCGAACATCTCAAGGAAGCGCCTCGCGCATGGTGCCGAATCTACCAAACGGATGGCGCCGTGATCCTCAGCGACCGCCCATCTTGTCGCCGAGGTCCAGCAGGTGGGCCTTCGAGGCGACGTGCCGCCACTTCTCGTGCTCGGCCATGGGTGCCTTTCTGCGCGTGATCGGCGTCCACCGCGGATCCCGCGCCAGGCGGGCATTGAGCGCGACGAAAGCCAACTGCGGCCCGGTCGCTTCGGCCGCATTGATGATGGCACCGACCGGGCACTCCCCGACGCACACGGAGCAGTCGATGCACCCCTCCGGATCGATCGCGAGGAAGTTCGGCCCCTCCACGAAGCAATCCATGGGACAGACCTCCACGCAGTCGGTGTATTTGCATTGAATGCAGGATTCGGTGACGACGAAGGGCATGGGCGCGGGGGATGAGAGGAGATGGAGGCGGAAGATCCGGCAATCGACCATCGCGCGGCACGCCACAGGCAGTGACGCTCCATTGACGACGATGAGCCGGGATTCTCGCCCTTCCTCTCAAGCGCTCGCCACCGAATGGGAATACATGGGCCGGCCCGGCTCCGGCAACGCCGCCGTCACAATGCTCCCCGAGCGGGATTCCACGATATACAAGCGCCTGCCGTCGGGGCCGCCGTATGCGCAATTCGTCGTGTAGAGCCCTTGCGGGCAATCGATCCGGTAGAGCGGCTCGCCCTTGGGGCTGAAGATCCACGTCGCGCCGAAGCCGACGTGGCAGACGGCCAATCCGCCCGCGTTGTCCAGCGCGATGCCGTCGGGCCCGCCGCCGCCCGACATCTGGATGTACACGCCCACCTTGGTGGCCGTGCCGTCGCTCATCAGGGGCACGCGCCAGATCGCGTTGTCCCGCGTCACCGCGAGCAGGACGGCCGTTTCGTCCAGATTGAGCACCAGGCCGTTCGGACTGGGTATGCCGGCCAGCACGCAATCCAGCTGGCCCGAAGGACGCAGCCTGAAGAGCCGGCCGCTGGGATCCTGCAAGCCCGTCTGCCCCTGGTCCGTGAAGTACAGGTCACCGTTCGAGGCGAAGAACAGGTCGTTGCAGCCTTTGAAGGATTCCAGCCGGGCGCGCTCCAGATAAGGCTCGACCCTGCCGGTCACGGGGTCCATGACCATGATGCCGCGCCGGTAGTCCGCGATGAAGGCGCGCCCGTCCGGATGGAACTTCAGGCCATTCGGTTCACCGTCGTATTGCGCGGCCAGGACGACATCGCCTTTGGGGTCGATCCTGAAGATCCGGCCCCAGGGGATGTCGACGACCCACAGGTTTCCGTCCCGGTCGAACGAGGGCCCCTCCAGGAACACCGGCGCGGGCGCGCCATGCAGCTGCGTCCGGGCCCACGCGGAATTGCGATCGTGAACCATGAACTCTTCGGGAATACGGGCAAAGACCTCGGCCTCGATTCGAGCGGGTGGCGCAAACATCGTGAGTACCTTTCGACGATCAACGGGAAATGCTGCCAGGCAGCCAGAGGGCAATCTCCGGCCAGGCAACGAGCAGGGCCAGAAGTACGAACATGAGCAGGTGGAACGGCACCGTCCCGAGCACCACGTCCGTCAGGCTGCCGCGGGAGATGCTCTGGATGACGAAGAGGTTGATGCCGATCGGCGGGGTGATCTGCCCCATCTCGATGAAGACCACCACGACGATGCCGAACCAGACCGGATCGATGCCGTAGCTGGCGAGCAGCGGATAGAGCAGCGGGACGGTGATGACGATCATCCCGAGGCTTTCGACGAAGGCACCGAGCGCCGTGAACAGGACCAGCAGCGCCAGGAAGAACTCGAACTTGTTCAGATGCAGCCCGACGATGAACTCGGTGACCTGCTCGCCCACGCCCGCGAAGCTCATCGCATAGGAGAACACGAACGCGGCGTAGGTGATGAACAGGATGTTCGCGACGACGAGCGAGGACCGCCTCAGGCAATGGACGAACTCCTTCCACGAGAGATCGCCCCAGACCCGGGAGATCAGGAGACTGAAAAGGCAACCGGCGCCCGCAGCTTCCGTCGGTGTGGCGATCCCGCTGTAGATCGTTCCCATGATCGCGACGATGAGAGCGACGAAGGGCACGACGTCGAGCAATGCCCTCAGGATCACGGGCAGCGGCAGGGCACCCGTCTCTTTGGGAGCGAGCCCTGGACGCATGAGCGCGGCGATCGCGACATACACCATGAAGAGCAGTGTCAGGATGACACCCGGCACAACGCCCGCCATGAACAGCTTGGCGACCGATGTCTCGGTGAATGTGCCGTAGACGATCATCGCAATGCTCGGCGGCACGAGAATCCCGAGCGTGCCTCCGGCCGCCAGCGTCCCAGTGGCGAAGCGCCGGTCGTAGTTCCGCGCATCGAGTTGCGGCAGCGCCACCTTGCCGATCGCAGCGGCCGTCGCGATGCTCGACCCGCTCACCGCGGCAAACATCGCGCAGCCTGCAATGTTGGTCTGCAGGAGCCCGCCGGGGACCTTGCGCACCAGCTTCGACAGCCCGCCGTAGACGCGCAGGCCGATGCCGCTTCCCTGCAGGAACTCCGCCATCAGGACGAACAGGGGGATGGAGGTGAGCGTGTAGCTGTCCATGCTGCCCCAGCTCACCAGTCCGAGCCCGTGCAGCGCCCCGGTGCCGCCTTGCAGATAGAGATAGACGATGCCGGGCAGCAGGATCGCGAAGGGCACGGTCATGCCCGCCGCGAGCAGGCCCAGGAACAATATGAAGATCAGGACGATCTGGTATTCGGGGCTCACAGGGCGCCTCCGCGGTTCGCCGCCAGATGCGAGGCCTGCAGCGCGGCACACAGCCGCCGCCAATCGCCGGCGACGGTCCGAAGCAGCGTGATCGTCAGCGCCAGGGTGCCGATGGGCATGGCCAGGCGCGGAATCCAGAGCGGCGTGAGCAGGCTGGTCGCAGCCACGTCGCCCGATGCCCAGGTGATCCAGTCGAAGCGCACGAACTCGACGAACAGCACGGCCGAGACGATGGTCGTCGCGACATCGAAAACCAGGCGCAGGGCGGCGCGGCCCGGGGCCGAGAGGTGCGCGTCGAGCAGGTGCACCCGATGGAAGGCGTGCTCGGCCTGGCCCGACGCGAGCCCCAGGAAGGTGATGGCGACCAGCGCGTAGCCTCCGAGTTCGTTGGTCACCTGGAGCGACCAGCCGAACGCGGAGCGCGCGATCATCTCGATGCCCATCATCACGACCAGGATGACGACAGCCACTTCGGTCGCCCAGCGCGTGACGCGCTCCAGGCGATCCCCGGAAGGACTGAACTCGTCCGCGTCCACCGGGTCGGAGGCGGGGTTGTCCACTGCAACGGGTTCCATGCTCATCGCCCGATCACGGGAAGGATCTTCTGCATGGCTTCCTGCTCGCCGCCGGAGCGGCCGGTCGCCCAGTTCTTCCAGTACGGCGCCATCTTGTCTTCCGCGAGCGCGATGTCCGCCTTGGTCGGCTCGGTGACGACCATGCCCTCGCTGGCCAGCCGTCTGGTCACCTCGTCCTCCTCGGCGGCCATGGCGTTCGTGATGCGGCGGGTGTGTTCGTCGACGATGGCTTGCACCGTCTTGCGGGTCTCCGGCGACAGCTTGTCCCAGGCGCCCTTGTTGACCAGGATCAGGGAGTCGATGAAGCTGACATTGAGCCGGTAGCTGTACTTGAGCAGATCGCGCCACACATAGCCGTAGCCGGAGCTGGCGGTGATCGCGCCATCGATGACGCCTCGGTCGATGGCCGCCGCCACTTCGGCGGTTCCGAGCGTGACGGGGATGCCGCCGAGCATCTTGATGAAGTCGGCCTGTTCCGGCGCGATCACCCGGATCTTCTGCCCGCTGATGTCGGCGAGCGAGGTCAGCTTCTTGCGCGACCAGAGGACGTTGTACGGAAAGATGTAGCGCCCCAGCAGCACGACGTCCTTCTTCGCGTACTCGGCGCGCAGATACGGGGCCTCGACATCCCAGGCCTTCTCGAACTGGTCCATCGACCGGATGAGAAGGGGCAGGCGCACCACGGCGCCCACCGGCGCGCTTCCGACGAAGAATGCGTCGTCGCCGAGCTGCACCACGTTGTCCGCCACCGCCTGCGTGATGTTGGTCGCGGCGATGGGAAGCGTGCCTCCCAGGTTCAGCCGGACGGACAACTGGCCCCCGGTCTCCTTCTTGATGGCGTCGAACATGCCGTTCAAGCCCTTCACCGCCGTCACGGTCGCGACGGCGTTGTAGGTATAGGCACGCCAGAACTCGCCCGCGCGCGCGATGCCGGCAACCGTGCATCCGAGGGCGGCCACGACCCACAGCGCTGCCAGCCTCGCCCAAACTCTGTTCGAAACTCTCATTTCTTGTCTCCTGCTTGATGTATTGATTCGACGCCTCGGGCCTTGCCCTGCCGGCGTCGGGCGGCGTCGCTGCCGGCCCCTCGGTCTGGCGATGGCCGGAAGGCCATCGGCCGCCTTCAGTGGTCGTCGAACGCCGCGTCGATTTCCTGCACATCCATCGTGGCGTAGCTCGCGGCCGACCCGCCGAGGTCCCAGACGGCCTCGCCGCGCTCGACCGCCTTCGCCATGTCCTCTTCCTTGCGCATGCGCGCGACGGCCGCCTGCACGATCGCGGCGGCCTCGCTCTTCGGCACGCAGATCACGCCGTCGCCGTCGGCCACGATCAGGTCGCCCGGGTTCACGAGCACGCCGTCGCAGACCACGGGGGTGTTGACGAATCCGTGGCCGCTCTTGTCGGGATGGATCGAATGGATGTGGGTGGACCAGACAGCGCAGCCGAGCGACTCCACCGTGTCCGTGTCTCGCACGCAGCCCTGCACGACGACGCCTGCGAGGCCCTTGCGCATCGCGTAGCGCGCCGCCATGTCGCCCCACTGCGCACCCGAGGTCTCGGCGTCGCAGACCACCACGAGCACGTCGCCGGGCTGTGCGAGATAGAGGGCGCGGTGCATCATGAGGTTGTCGCCGGCCGCACAGAACGCCGTCACCGCGGGGCCTGCGATCCTGGCGCCCTTCTGTATCGGTCGCATGCGGCTGGACATGAGTCCGCCGCGGGCCCGCGGCGCCGATGCCTCGTGGAGATCCGACACCGTGACCTCGCGCGCCTGGGCGCAGAGGGACGGGTCGACGCGATTGACGCGCAGGAATACTTTGGAGCTGTTCAAGTTCGATCCTCGTTCGACAACAACATGAAGGATCCGGGCCTCAGTGCGGCACGCAGTGCGCGTCCGCCGACAGCCGGAAGGTGGTGCGCTTCATCAGGCGCGGCTGGCTCAGCTCCATCTGGTCGCGGCGATGCATCGTGCAGCCGTTGTCCCACATCATCAGATCGCCGTTGTGAATCTTGTGGCGATAGACCAGCTCGGGACTGCCTCCGGCCTCGAACAGGATCGGCAGCACGCGCGCGTTCTCCGCTTCGCTCAGCCCTTCGATCGAGACCAGCGTGGTCGGGTCGGCGTAGAGCGCCTTCCTGCCGGTGATCGGATGCGTCAGGACCACGGGGTGGAAGGCATCGGGCAGCTTGGCCATCTCCTTGGCCTGCGCGCTTTCCTTGTCCTTCAGTTCAAGCGTGTTCAGGATCGCCATCCGCTTCGCATAGCGGTAGGTGCCGGTCCGGCCCTCCACCAGCTTCTGGATGTCGGCGGGAAGGCGATTCCACGCGCCGTACTGGTCGGCCCAGTAGATGTCGCCGCCGCCCTTCGGCACTTCGACGCCGTACAGCATCGCGCCCGTGGCCGGCCGCACCCTGAAGGTCTGGTCCGAATGCCAGTCCACGTCGTCGCCGCCGGCGAACCCGCCGACGAAGTGGCCGTCGGCATAGCGCAGGGTGCTGAAGTAGATGATCTCGTCCTGATAGGGTGACTGGATGTCCTTCCGGTTCGCGCTCTCGCACCGGCCGAACTTCTCCGTGAAGAGCACCTGCTCCTCCTCTTCGAGGGATTGGCGGCGGAAGATGATGACGGGCGACTGCTGCCAGAGCTGCCGGATCTGCTCGATCGCATCCGGATCGGCAAGCAGTTCGTCGACGCGCTCCTCGATCTCGATGACGAAATCCGAGTGGAGTTTGCGGTGCTTCAATTCTTGGACGGTGGCGGACATGGGTGTGTCTCCTTCATGAGGGGTGGCAGGTTTGGAATCGACGATGCGGGTGGAGGCCGTGTCCGGGTCACTCGGCCTTCATGTTGGTGCTGCGGATGATGTCCGCGTCCGTCTGGCGCTCCGCGCGCAGCCACGCCGCCAGCTGGGCATGGCTCATGGGCGGCGCCGGCTCGAAGCCGAGCTCGTGCAGCGTCCTGGTCGTCTCGGGGAGCGCAAGAATCTTGAGCATCTCGGCGGCGAGCCGATCGCGGATCTCGACAGGCGTGCCCCGCGGCGCCATCAGCACGTTCCATGCGACGACGTTGAAGCCGTCGAGTCCCTGATCGGCCACGGACTTGATGTCGGGCAGCGCGGTCATGGCCTTCGCCGAGGTCACGGCGAGCGGCTTGATCTTGCCGAACTGCGAGCGCGACGCCGCGACGGTGTCGATCAGCACGGGAACCTGGTTGCCGAGCAGCGCGGTCATCGCCTCGCCCGAGCCCTTGTACTTGATGGCGAACAGGGGAACGTTCTGCCTCTTGATCATTTCCAGAACGAGCTGCGCGGTGACGCTGGGAAGCGCGACGTCGATCTTGTCGGGCCGCGCCCTGGCAAGCTGGATCAGCTCGGGCAGGGAGTTGACGTTCAGCGACGGATGGACCGAGATGACCATCGGGATGAAGGCCGTCGCGATGATGGGCTCGAAGTCCTTGTCCGCGTCGTATCCGATGTTGTCGTACAGCGCGGGATTCAGGGCATGGGTTCCCGAGGCACCCATGACCAGGGTGTAGCCATCGGGCGTGGCGCGTGCGGCGTAGGCCGTTCCGATGTTGCCGAAGGCGCCCGGCCGATTCTCGACCACCACGCCCTCGTTGAACGCGGCGGAAAGCTTCGAGGCGAAGTAGCGTGTGGCGATGTCGGTGCTTTGCCCGGGCGGGTAGGCGACGACGATCTTGATCGGGTGGTTGGGGTAGCCCTGCGCGAACGCGCTGCCCAGGAGCATGAGAGCCGTCGATGCAGCCGCGAGCCAGCGGGCGCACCTGGAAAAAGAAATCATCGTTGTCTCCTTATGGTTGGATGAGCAGGCCCGTGGCGCGCGTCCTGCCGTTGTCGTTGGCGGCTCCTGCGGCGCCAGTGAAGCCGCCCGCGTCCGTACCGGCGCCTTCGGTCCTCAGATAGCGCGCGTCCAGCGCGTCGAATGCGCTGCATCCGATCTGCGCCATGACCATGTCGATCTCGTTGCGCACGATCTGCAGGGCCCGGGCAATCCCCTTCGCGCCTCCGGCGGCGGCGCCGAAGAGCGTGGGCCGTCCGAAGAATGCGAAGCGTGCGCCGAGACAGCGCGCGATGACGATGTCGGAGCCGCGCCGCACCCCGCTGTCCACCATCAGTTCCACGCGATCTCCGACGGCCGCTCGGATCGCGGGCAGCATCTCGATGGGCGTCGGTGCGACATCGAGCTGACGGCCGCCGTGGTTGGAGACGATGAGAGCATCGACGCCGATGGATGCGGCCTGGCGCGCATCGTCGGGATGCAGCAGCCCCTTGATCGCGAGCGGCCCTTTCCAGGCCGCGCGGATTCGCTCCAGCGTCTGCCACTTGATCATGGGGGCCGGTGTGAGCGTGCCGTAGAGATCGGCCACCTCGGCCGCGGAGGCTCCCTCGCGACCATAGGGGGCCCAGTTGCTCATCATGGGAATGCCGCCTGTTCGAAGGTAGCGCAGCACCCAGGCCGGATGGCCCAGTGCCTCGAGCACCACGGAGGGCGTCATGCGGAACGGGCGGGAGAAGCCGTTGCGGCGATTGCGCTCGCGGTTCGAGTTGACCGGAACGTCCACCGAGACCACCAGGGTGCGCACGCCGGCATCGCGTGCGCGCTTCACGAGGTCGTTGTTGATCCGCTCCTCGCGTGTGCCGTAGATCTGGAACCAGACATGCTCGGGTGCGAGCTTCGCGACCGTCTCGACCGCCGCGTTGCTGGCGCTGGACAGCAGGAACGGAACATCGGCAGCCTTGGCCGCCTGCGCAAGAAGCTCGTCCGCGCCCGGATGGAAGAGCCCGGCCAGGCCGGTGGGGGAGATGCCGAACGGGCTGGCATAGCGGCGTCCGAGGAGTTCGGTCGACTGGTCCCGCTTGGACACGTCGACGAGGTAGCGCGGGACCAGTTGAAAGCGCCGGAAGGCCGCGCGGTTGCGTCGCATGCAGTCCTCATCGTCGACGCCGCCATCGATGAAGTCGAAGGCAATTCTGGGCAGCTTGCGTCGCGCCATCAGGCGCAGGTCTTCGAGGTTGACCGCAGTGTTCACGTTCATCGCGTCTCGTTCTTGAGTTGTCTCTCCTTTCGAGAATATCGAGCGCACCATCCGCTGCCCATAGGGCCCGGAAGCGGAGTTTCACAATTTGAACTTCTCGACGGACAGCCCCTGCGGCATCGCCGGCGAAGCCGGTTGCATCGCCGAGCCGAGGAGCATGCGGGCATCGCCCTCGACGCCCGCGGCCACCTCGGACAGGGCCTCTCTGACGTCCTCGATGCTCGCCTCGCCGAACTGTTCTGGCAGGCCCGTCAGGCATACGGCCGCAATCGCACGCCCATTGCCCCCGCGCACCGGAACGGCGAACGCGTGGACGCCGGGCACGACGTCACCGAGATTGACGCCGAAGCCATGGCGTTGCGAGCGATCCCGCATCTTTCTGAGCGCATTGAGGCGCCCGTTGCCGCGTTGCGCGACCTCCTGCTGTACGTTGTCCGCGAGGATGTCCTCGGCTTCGAGCAAGGGCAGGGTCTGCAGGATCGCCACCCCGCCGACAGACGTGAAGAGCGGCCGCCGTGTGCCGACGTGCACCATCAGTCCGCGCAGCTCGAGGTTTCCCTTTCGCACGGCGCACACGTACTCGTTGCCGCTGCGAAGGATCAACCAGGCGATGGCCTCGGTCTGGGTTGCGAACTTCGAGAGGCGTCGCTCGCAGGCTTTCTGGAAGGCGGCATAACCGGGGAGCGAGAGGCTGAGCTCGTAGAGCATCGGGCCGGGAAAGTAATGCTTGTCCGCCGATCGCTGCTGGACGAAGCGCTCCCGCACCAGGCACGAGAGGACGCGATGCACCGTTCCCTTGTCGACTTCGCAGCGGGCCGCAAGGTCCGAGAGCCGCCAGCCGAACTCGCCTCGTGCAGCGAGTTCGCGCAGGATGCGCAAGGCGCGTTCGATACTCTGGGTTCCGGAGCGTTCCGGGGCTGGCGTCTTGCGCGGGGTTTTCACGTGGACGAGTTCCGTCAGGGACGCCCGTTCATCTCCTGCACGAGCGTGGGAAGGGAGGGATGGATCTTGCGCAGCGCCTCGGGGCATCCAGGACCTCCGGCGACCGCGGCGCAGTACTTCCATGCCCGAGCGTCGATGGCCGCCCCGAGTTTCAGTGCGTCGACGAACCTGAGCAGGGAGAGGCGATCATGCCTCATGGCAATGCTTCGCTGCAGCAGCAGGACCGCGGACTCGCGCGCCGATTCGAGCTCGATCTCCGAGGCGCTGTGCCGCATGCCGGCATGGACCTTGCGCTTGAGTTCCCTGATCGTTGCGCGCGTCACCCGGCTCGTCCCTTGTCCCGCTGCGATCATCGACGCATGCCTGTCTCCTGTGGATGTCCTCATGTCCGGGGGCTCGTCCCGAACGCCAGTTCGAGCGCGAGCTTCAACTGGTGCTCGAGGGGGGCCGTGAAGAAGGCGGCGTCCTGTTGTGCGACGACCTCGGCGGCGCGGATTTCCAGGAGGCGCCGCAGCCGGTAGCGTGCGCGCTGATCCTTCAGGGCTTGCCGGCGGCCGCCGCCCGACAGCCACGCCTGGTGCCGGTCGATGGCCTGCGAGAGCGCGCCGATCGACGCGGGCTGCGACGCCGATGCGAGCAGGACAGGGGGAACCCACGCACCCTGCGCATGGTGCGTGATCGCCGCGATCCGCTTGATGTCGGTGGCCATCTTCCGCGCGCCCGGGAGATCGGCCTTGTTGACGACGAAGATGTCGGCCATCTCCATGATCCCGGCCTTCATGGCCTGCACCGTGTCCCCGCTTTCGGGCAGCAGCACCAGAACCAGCGTATCCACCTGCACGCGCGCCGCGTACTCCGTCTGGCCCACGCCGACGGTCTCCAGCATGAGCTCGGCGAAGCCGAAGTCGTCCATCGCGTCGAGCATCTCGGGCAGGTTGTCCGCGAGGCCGTCCGAGGTCTTGCGCGAACCCAGCGACCGGATGTAGAGCTCGGATGCGCCCGCGAGCTCGTCCATGCGCACCCGGTCCCCCAGGATGGCACCGCCGCTCCTCGGGCTGCTGGGGTCGACGGCCAGAATGCCGAGGCGCCCGTTCGCTGCGCGCGCCAGCGCCAGGTGGCCCAGCAGCGTGCTCTTGCCGGCACCGGGCGCACCGGTGATCCCGATCCTGCGGGCGCAGGTGGCTGGAGGCTCCCGCAGCGGCCGCCGCGCGAGCTCAAGAGCACTGGCATTCGCCAACTGCGTGAGCACGCGCCCAAGCGCCCAGCGATCGAGAGGCTTCGAACTCACGCCGAGGCCCAGCCCATTATTTCGTCGCGGTGCTGGTCCAGCAGGGGCGGCAGGCCATAGGAGGGTGTGAATCCGCCGAATCGGACCGGACTCGCGACGGCCCGCAGCGGCTGGTCGCCGTTACCGTCGCCGAGCGATACAACCAGCGACCGGTCCGCGGCGATCTCGCTTCGCAGCGCATCGCTCAGCGTCCCCACCTCCGCCACGACCACCCCCAGCGGGGCCAGACGACGCACCCATTCAGCGGCCGAAGCATCGGAGAGCTCGGCCGCGATGGCCGCGACGACCTCGGCACGATGCGCGCGCCGACCCGCCATGGTGGCGAACCTCGGATCGACCGTCCATTCCGGATGACCAAGCTCCTCGCAGAACTTCTTCCAGAACTTGTCGTGGGTGATGAAGAGCGTGAGCCACCCATCCGCCGTCGGAAAGATCTGGGCGGGCACGACATACGGATGCGAGGAATCGGGCATGCGCTGGATCGTCTCGCCGGCATTCAGATCCGCGCCTGCGAGGTAGTTGAGCTGCGACAGCATCACGTCGTACATCGACACGTCGACCTGTCCGCCGCGGCCCTCGACGATCTTGGCGAGAAGGCCGAGCGCGGCCACCAGGCCGGCCGAGTTGTCGACGGCCGAATAGCCGGCCTTCGTCGGCGGCGATGAGGGGTCGCCCGTCAGGGCCATCACGCCGGTCATCGCCTGGATGACGTAGTCGTAGGCCGGGTTCTCCGAGTACGGCCCCTCGAGTCCATAGCCGGTCAGGGCCACGCAGACCAGGCGCTCGTTCCACGCGCGCAGCGCGTCGTACGTGAGGCCGAGCTTGCGGATCGCCGATGGGCGCAGGTTGGTCACGAGCGCGTGCGACCGCGCCACGATGCGACCCAGCGTCTCGCGTCCTTCGTCGCCGGCGAGATCGAGGACCACGCTCTTCTTGTTGCGGTTCAGGCTCGCGAAATAGGCGTTGTGCGGTCCGATGAAGTGGGGGCTGACGGTGCGGCCGATGTCTCCTTCGCGCGTCTCGATCTTGATGACCTCGGCGCCCATGTCGGCGAGCATCAGCCCGCAATAGGGACCGGCCAGCATGTGGCCCACTTCGACCACGCGGATGCCCGCGAGCGGCGCGTTCATGCGAGGCTCTCCGCCAGGATGCTGACCACGTCGTCCAGCGGCATGTCCGCCGTGAAGATGGCGGCGGCGCCCAGCTTCCGCAGGTGCGGCTGGTCTTCCGCCGGAATGGTGCCGCCGACGAAGACCTTGACCTCGCCCGCTCCAAGCGCGCGAAGCTGCGCCATCACGTCCTCGACCAGTTCCTTGTGGCTGCCCGACAGGATGCTCAGGCCCACGGCGTCCACGCCTTCGTCGACGGCCACCTGCGCGATCTGCAGCGGACTGCGGCGAAGCCCCGTGTAGATCACTTCGGCGCCCGCGTTGCGCAAGGTCAGCGCGACGATCTTCGCGCCGATGTCGTGGCCGTCGAGGCCGGGCTTTCCGATCAGGATGCGCTTGCCGGCCAGCGCGGGGCCGGACTGGAGGGGTGTGCTCATAGATTCACCGGTTCCTTGAATTCGCCCCATTCCTTCTTGAGGCAGGCCACCATCTCGCCGACCGTGGCGTAGGCATGGCAGCACTCCACCAGATAGGGCATCACGTTCTCGCGGTCCTTCGCCGCCGCCGCCGCGAGCCTTGCCAGCGATGCGTCGACCGCCGACTGGCTGCGCGTGTCGAGGACACGCTGGAACTTCTCGAGCGCGCGCTGTGCCACGGTCGGATCGAGCGTGAAGACTTCGCCGACCTTGATTTCCTCGTCCGCCTTCCTGAAATGGTTCTGGCCGACGATGACGTGGTGGCCGGAGTCGGTGTCGAGCTTGCGCTCCAGGCCGCGCTCGGCCAGGCGAAGCTGGATCCAGCCCTCCTCGATGGCGCGGGTCACGCCACCGTAGGCCTCGATCTCGTCCATCACCTGCACGATCTTTTCTTCCATGCGGTCGGTGTGCTGCTCCAGGAAGTAGCTGCCGCCCAGGGGGTCGACCGTGCGGCCGATGCCGCTCTCGTAGGCAATGATCTGCTGGGTGCGTACCGCGAGCTCCGCGGAGAATTCCGTCGGGATCTGGAATGCCTCGTCGAACGCGCAGGTGAAGATCGATTGCGCGCCGCCGAATACGGCGGCCATGGTCTCGACGGCCACCCGCGCAACGTTGTTGTAGGGCTGGGGCGCGACCAGCGACGAGCCGCCGCAGACCACGCCGAAGCGGAAGTGCTGGGCCTTGGCGTCCTGCACGCCGTAGCGCTCCTTCATCAGCCGCGCCCACAGGCGGCGTCCGGCCCGGAACTTCGCGATCTCCTCGAAGAAGTCCATGTGGACGTAGAAGAAGAACGACAGCCGCTTGGCGAACTTCTCCACGTCGCCGCCGCGCGCGCGCAACTCGTCGACATAGGCCAGCCCGTTCGCCAGCGTGTAGGCCATCTCTTCGGCGGCCGTCGCTCCCGCGTCGCGGACATGGGCACCGGCGATGCTGATCGGATTGAAGCGCGGCGAGACCTCGTTGGAATACAGGATCGAGTCGGCGATCAGCCGCATCGATGGGCGAACCGGGAAGATCCAGGTGCCGCGGGCAACGTACTCCTTGAGGATGTCGTTCTGGATCGTGCCCGTGAGCTTGCCGCGCGGCACGTTCTGCTTGTCGGCGACGGCCAGGTACATCGCATAGACGATGGCGGCGGTCCCGTTGATCGTGAACGAGGTGGAGATCCTGGAGAGGTCGAGTCCGTCGAAAAGGATCTCGGCCTCGCTCAGGTTCGACAGCGATACGCCGACCTTGCCGATCTCCGGACGCGCCATCGGATGCGTGGGGTCCAGCCCGCATTGCGTGGGCAGGTCGAGCGCCACCGAGAGGCCGGTCTGTCCCTTGGCCAGCAGGAACTTGTAGCGCGCATTGGATTCCTCGGCTGTTCCGAAGCCGGAGTACTGCCGGATGGTCCAGAGGCGGCCCTGGTAACCGTCGGGGAAGATGCCGCGCGTGAACGGATACTCGCCCGGCGCACCGATCTTCGCCGGATCGACGGCCGAGGCGTCGACGCTGGTCGGGACCTCGACGCCGCTGCGGTTGACCGGACGAAGCTCGGGTTGAACCTGCGTGTTCGTGGTGCTGCTGCTCATCGCTTTCCTTTGGACAAGAGCTTTTCGGAGGCGCTCCAGTGGTCGTCGTGGAGCCAGGTCTCGAGCAGTTGCCGCTGTTCGATCGCACGGGATGCCTCGTAGCTTTCGCCTCGCCGCCACGCCAGCGTCTGCGCCTTGATGCCGCGCAAGACCTGCGGCGCGCAGGCCAGCATGGGCTCCAGGAAGGCGTGCAGGTCGCGTCCTTCCGGCCCGTCGCCGATGACCGCGTCGGCAAGCCCCCAGGCCAGGGCCTGCGGTGCATCGACGAGTTCGCAGCGACTCATCATCCGCATCGCCCTTGCGCCGCCGACCAGGCGGCACAGGTCCGGCCCGCCGCCCCAGGCGGACGTGATCGCGAGGCGTGCCTGGACGAATCCGATGCGAGCGTGCGAGGCCTGCAGTCGCATGTCGCAGGCAAGTGCCAGTTCGGCGCCGCCGCCGATGGCATCGCCATTGAGGCAGGCGACGACGGGAACGGGGCAACAGCGGATGGCATCCAGCGCGCCGCGCGCCTGGTCCGTCATGGCGAGCGTCGCCGCCTCGTCGCGGACGCTGGCCAGATCCACCAGGTCGCCGCCGGCCGCGAAGAAGCGGTCTCCAGCGCCCGTCAGCACGACGACCCGGGTGCCGGCGCTAGCCCCGGCTTCCCGGACCGCGACCGCCAGGTCCGCGAGGACAGAGCGGGCGAGCGCGTTGTGTTTATGTGCGCGGTCGATCGTGATCCAGCACGCGCCCGCTGCGCGCTGGTCGATCCTGAGTTCTTTGCCGTTGGGCACGCTGCATGTCTCCAGAAGTTTCTGAAGCGCGATGCTATGAGTCCATTTTTTCCTCGACAAGAACATGTGTTCTATATTTCGAACAAATGAGGATGGCGAACGGGCAAGGGACCGCGCCGCGCTCGTTTGTTCAGCCGGCGGAATTTCTCCGCACCGCACAGGCCGCATGGAAGGAGCCCGCATGTCCGCAGCCAATGTCACCGCCGTCGATCGCGTCATCGACATCTTCGAAGCGTTCCAGGCCAGCCAGCGGCCCCTGTCCCTCACGGATCTGGCCGAGGCCGTGGACATTCCCAAGAGCACCTGCCATGCGATCGTCGCGACGCTCACGGCGCGCGGCTATCTGTATTCGCTCGCGCGGCCACGGTCGCTCTATCCCACCCGGCGCATGTACGACGTGGCGCGCGACATCCTGGAAAAGGATCCGTTCATCGAGCGAATGACGCCGATGCTCGAACGCTTGCGCGACAGCTCGCGCGAGACGGTGATCCTCGGCAAGCGGCAAGGGGACGCCGTGGTGTATCTCCACGTCGTGGAGAGCGAGCATTCGATCCGCTACTCCGCCAGGCCCGGCGACATCAAGCCCCTGCATTCCAGCTCGATCGGCAAGGCGCTGCTGGGCTCGCTGAAAGAGGCGGAGCTGCGCGCCTGGGCCGAAGGGCGGAAGCTGCCCGCCATCACCAAAGCGACGATCACGGACCCCGAAGCCCTGGTCGCCGACATCCTGCAAAGCAGGCGCGCAGGCTACTTCCAGACGCGCGGGGAGAACGTTAATGATGTGTGGGCGGTCGCCGCCTTCTTCACCGTCAACAACGAGACGCTCGCGGTCGCGGTGGCCGGGCCCGGGCATCGCATGGAGGCCAGCCTCGCGGAATGTGCCCAGCTGCTAGTTGCGACCTGCAGCTTCATTGCTCGGCAGTTCCCATCGAAATGACCGGTGCGGGTCGGTGCGATGGGGAATGCGGTCGGTGAAGCAGCTGATGACGAAGTCATTGTTTCCAGCGAGCGAACACCGCAGTTCCTTTTCCGAGCGTTTTACTGCGGCTTTTCGAGCCAAACTTCAGCCCATCAATCCCACACACAGGAATCCGACATGAAGACCTCGAAGATCATCGCCGCCGCCACCCTCAGCCTCCTCGCCGCTGTTGGCGCACAGGCCGAAACCTATGACGGCGTGCACCCCCTGACCTCCTCGGCAAACCGTGCAGAGGTCTCCACCCAGGCTGTGGCGGCCGCTCGTGCCGGCAACCAGTACGGCGATGCGGCCAATGCCGGCGTCCAGACCATCGCCTCCACCGTCGATCGTTCGACGGTCCGCGCAGAGGCCGTCGCAAAGGCGCACGACCCGCTCGCGAGCC
>Ga0255338_1001898_pt1 | contig 35201 bp, 28 predicted proteins | sample MeOH1_35cm_T4_19_FD_203715 | JGI IMG/M metagenome (GOLD analysis project Ga0255338, IMG submission 203715) | Sandy soil microbial communities from University of British Columbia, Vancouver, Canada - MeOH1_35cm_T4_195 | ecosystem: Engineered > Artificial ecosystem > Sand microcosm > Unclassified ...
TATAACGAACAGCTGTCCCTGCGCCGCGCGAAAAGCGTTGGCAAGGTTCTGACCACAGCGGGCATGAAGGAACAAAACATCCAGCTACGCGGCCTCGGCAGCAGTCAGCCCGTCACCTCCAACGACACCGCCGCCGGCCGAACCGAGAACCGCCGGGTGTCGATCGTGGTCAGCGCCGATTAATCGGCGAACACCATGTCCCGCCGCTCACCCATCAACAGCCCTTGATTCTGCTCGGTGACCGTACGGATGTAATCCCACAACAGGGTGATCCGCTTGAGCTTGCGCAAGTCCTCCCGGCAGTACATCCAGAATTGCCGGGTGATGTTGATCTCCTCCGGCAACACCGGCAGCAGACGCGGGTCCTGCGCGGCGAGGAAACACGGCAGGATCGCCAGTGACCGCCCCTGCTGCGCGGCCACGAATTGCGCGATTACGCTGGTGCTGCGCAGATTGGCACTGGCGCCGGGCAGCACGTTTGCCAGGTACAACAGCTCCGAACTGAACGCCAGGTCGTCGACATAACTGATGAATGAATGTTTGCCCAAGTCTGCCGGGCGGTGGATGGGCGGGTGTTTGTCCAGATAGTCCTGGGTCGCGTACAGCTGCAATTTGTAGTCGCAGAGTTTGCAGCAGACGTAGGGGCCATGCTCGGGGCGCTCCAGCGCAATGACGATGTCCGCCTCGCGCTTGGACAGGCTGATGAAGTGCGGCAGTGGAAGGATGTCCACCGAGATCGCCGGGTAGGCATCGACGAAATGACTCAGTTGCGGGGTGATGAAAAAGCTGCCGAATCCTTCCGTGCACCCCATCCGCACGTGCCCCGACAGCGCCACGCCGGAACCTGAAACCTGCTCGCAGGCCATGTGCAATGTGCTTTCGATCGACTCGGCATAACCGAGCAATCGCTGGCCTTCGGCGGTCAGGACGAAACCGCTGGTCCGGGATTTCTCGAACAGCAGCGTGCCCAGCGACGCTTCCAGCGAACTGATGCGCCGGGACACAGTGGTGTAGTCCACCGCCAGGCGCTTGGCCGCGGTGCTGGCCTTGCGGGTGCGGGCGACTTCAAGGAAAAACTTGAGGTCATCCCAGTTCAGTGAACCTAAAGACGTGATGTTTTTTTGCATGATGGACCGGCTTTTATGTGCGTTCTTATTAGAAGTTTGCACATCTATACTCCAAAAACAGTCCGACAACCAAATCGCGACAGCCGTCTCATCCCCAGGCGAGTTTCTCCCCTGAAAGCTCTCTGTATAAGAACAATGTCCAGGAGACCAGCATGAACGTATCGCTCACGCCCAACGAAACCACTGTGCAAAAGGTCAAGCTGTTGATCGACGGCGAGTGGGTCGAATCCCAGACCACCGAATGGCACGACATCGTCAACCCGGCGACCCAGCAAGTACTGGCCAAGGTTCCGTTCGCCACGGCGCAGGAAGTCGACGCCGCGATCAGTGCCGCCCATCGTGCCTTCCAGACCTGGAAGCTGACCCCGATCGGCGCGCGCATGCGCATCATGCTCAAGCTCCAGGCGCTGATCCGTGAGCATTCCAAACGCATCGCCGTGGTGCTCAGCAACGAGCAGGGCAAAACCATAGCCGACGCTGAAGGCGATATTTTCCGCGGCCTGGAAGTGGTCGAACACGCCTGCTCCATCGGCAGTCTGCAAATGGGCGAATTCGCCGAGAACGTCGCGGGCGGCGTCGATACCTACACCCTGCGTCAGCCTATCGGCGTCTGCGCCGGCATCACCCCGTTCAACTTCCCGGCGATGATTCCGCTGTGGATGTTCCCGATGGCCATCGCCTGCGGCAACACCTTCGTGCTCAAGCCGTCCGAACAGGACCCGATGTCGACCATGCTGCTGGTGGAGCTGGCGATCGAGGCCGGCGTTCCGGCAGGCGTGCTTAACGTCGTTCATGGCGGCAAGGACGTGGTGGACGCGCTCTGTACGCATAAAGATATCAAGGCCGTTTCCTTCGTCGGTTCGACCGCCGTTGGTACTCACGTCTACGACCTGGCCGGCAAACACGGCAAGCGCGTGCAATCGATGATGGGTGCGAAAAACCACGCCGTGGTGCTGCCGGATGCCAACCGCGAACAAGCGCTGAATGCGCTGGTCGGTGCCGGTTTCGGTGCGGCCGGTCAGCGTTGCATGGCCACCTCCGTGGTGGTGCTGGTGGGCGCGGCCAAGCAATGGCTGCCAGACCTGAAGGCGCTGGCGCAGAAACTCAAGGTCAATGCCGGCAGCGAGCCGGGTACTGATGTGGGCCCGGTGATCTCCAAAAAAGCCAAGGCGCGGATCCTCGATCTGATCGAAAGCGGCATCAAGGAAGGCGCCAAGCTTGAGCTGGATGGTCGCGACATCACGGTTCCTGGCTATGAGAAGGGCAACTTTGTGGGCCCAACCCTGTTCTCCGGCGTGACGCCCGATATGCAGATCTATACCCAGGAAATCTTCGGCCCGGTGCTGGTGGTGCTGGAAGTGAACACGCTCGACGAAGCCATCGCCCTGGTCAACGCCAACCCATTCGGCAACGGCACCGGCCTGTTCACCCAGAGCGGTGCGGCGGCGCGCAAATTCCAGAGCGAAATCGACGTGGGTCAGGTCGGCATCAACATTCCGATTCCGGTGCCGGTCCCGTTCTTCAGCTTCACCGGTTCACGCGGTTCCAAGCTCGGCGACCTCGGCCCGTATGGCAAGCAAGTGGTGCAGTTCTACACTCAGACCAAGACCGTCACCAGTCGCTGGTTCGATGACGACAGCGTCAATGACGGTGTGAACACCACCATCAACTTGCGTTAAGGAGCCGGACATGAAAATTGCTTTTATCGGTCTCGGCAACATGGGCGCGCCGATGGCGCGCAACCTGATCAAGGCCGGCCATTCGCTGCGGCTGGTCGACCTGAACAAAACCGTTCTGGCCGAGCTGGAACAACTGGGCGGCAGCATCAGCCCGACGGCCCGTGAAGCGGCTCAAGGTGCAGAACTGGTGATCACCATGCTGCCCGCCGCGGTGCATGTGCGCAGCGTGTGGCTGGGTGAAGACGGCGTGCTGGCGGGAATTGCCCAAGGCGTGCCGGCCGTGGATTGCAGCACCATCGATCCGCAAACGGCGCGTGATGTCGCGGCAGCCGCTGCCAAGCAAGGCGTGGCCATGGCCGATGCGCCGGTGTCGGGTGGCACTGGCGGCGCGGCGGCCGGGACGCTGACCTTCATGGTCGGCGCCACGCCGGAGCTGTTCGCCACCCTGCAACCGGTGCTGGCGCAGATGGGCCGCAACATCGTCCACTGTGGCGAAGTCGGCACCGGGCAAATCGCCAAGATCTGCAACAACCTTCTTCTCGCGATTTCCATGGTCGGCGTCAGCGAAGCCATGGCGCTGGGTGATGCGCTCGGGATCGACACCACGGTGCTCGCCGGGATCATCAACAGTTCCACGGGGCGTTGCTGGAGTTCGGAGATGTACAACCCGTGGCCGGGCATCGTCGAAACGGCGCCGGCCTCGCGCGGCTACACCGGCGGTTTCGGTGCCGAACTGATGCTCAAGGATCTGGGACTGGCCACGGAAGCGGCACGTCAGGCGCACCAACCGGTGGTGCTCGGCGCGGTGGCCCAGCAGTTGTATCAGGCGATGAGTCAGCGTGGGGAAGGTGGCAAGGACTTCTCGGCGATCATCAACAGCTATCGCAAACCACTGTAGGAGCCCGGCTTGCTGGCGATGGCGGCGGATCAGTCACCATCAATGTTGAATGTGCCGGCCCCATCGCCAGCAAGCCGGCTCCTACAGGTATTGCATGTGCGCATCGACATTTACCGGGAAATCACGTCGGGTGATTTCCCGGTTTTTTTGCATCAGGCAAACACGAAATACTTGCGCACGGTTTCAACCACTTCCCACGTGCCTTTCATCCCCGGCTCAATGACGAAAATGTCACCGGCACGCAGATGGATCGGCTCTTTTCCTTCCGGGGTGATGATGCAGTAGCCCTCGCGGAAGTCGCAGTATTCCCACTTCACGTATTCCACATACCATTTGCCCGGCGTGCAGATCCAGGTGCCCATGATCTTGCTGCCGTCTTCGCTGGTGTAGGCGTTGAGGTTGACGGTGTGCGGATCGCCTTCGAGCTTTTCCCATTTGCAGGCGTCGAGGACGGGCAGTGGGTGAGTGTCGCGAAGAACGGTAATCGGTGCGGACATGATGACTCCGAGCGTGAGGGATAACTGAAGTCGCACCCTATCGGGCTTGGTGCGGCATCAGTTGTCTGTGCTCGACATCGGGGTGTCCAGAAACGCTCGGTCATGGACGTATCCCATAAAAAAACGCCCCGGTATTCATCGAATGCCGGGGCGTTTTTTTATTCAGTGTTTATTGAGCCACTGGTAGCTTTCGATGCCGGGCGATGCGCAACCGGTAGCACCCGTAGATGACCAATACCCACACCGGCATGGCGTACACCGAAGCGCGCACCGGCGGAATCATCCAGATGACGCCGATGATCACGGCCATGAACGCCAGGCACAGGTAATTGGTGTACGGCGACCAGAAAGCCTTGAAGCCTGGCACGATGCCGCGCTGCACCATGGCCTTGCGAAACTTCAGATGCGTCAGGCTGATCAGCGCCCAGTTGATCATCAGCGAGGCAACCACCAAGGCGAAGAGCAACTCAAGCGCTTCATGCGGGGCAACGTAGTTGACCAGCACCGCCAGCATCGTGATCAACGCTGAAACGCCCAGTGCCAGCAACGGAACGCCTTGCTTGTTCAGCTTCATCAGCACCTTGGGTGCATCGCCTTGTTCGGCCAGGCCGTAGAGCATGCGGCTGTTGCAGTAGACGCCGCTGTTGTAGACCGAGAGCGCGGCGGTGAGTACCACGAAGTTGAGGATTTGCGCGGCGGTGTCGCTGCCGATCAAGGCAAAAATCTGCACGAACGGACTGCCGCTGTAGGCATCGCCCGAGGCGCCCAGTGTCTGCAGCAGTTGGTCCCAGGGATACAACGACAGCAACACGGTGAGAGCACCGACGTAGAAGATCAACACCCGATAAACCACTTGGTTGATGGCCTTGGGAATGACCTTCCGCGGTTCGCTGGCTTCGGCGGCGGTGATGCCGACCAGTTCCAGGCCGCCGAACGAGAACATGATGAACGCCATCGCCATCAGCAGACCGGTGGTGCCGTTGGGGAAGAAACCGCCGTGGCTCCACAGGTTGCTCACCGATGCTTGCGGGCCGCCGGTGCCGCTGAACAGCATGTAGCAGCCGAGGAGGATCATGCCGATGATGGCCACGACCTTGATGATTGCGAACCAGAACTCCATCTCGCCGAAGACTTTGACATTCAGCGTATTGATCAGGTTGACCAGCACGAAGAACACCGCCGCGCTGACCCAGGTGGGAACCTCCGGCCACCAGAACTGCACGTACTTGCCGACGGCGGTCAGCTCGGCCATGCCCACCAGCACATACAGCACCCAGTAGTTCCAGCCGGACAGGAAACCGGCAAAACCGCCCCAGTAGTTGTGAGCGAAGTGGCTGAACGAGCCGGCCACCGGTTCTTCGACAATCATCTCGCCCAGTTGGCGCATGATCAGGAACGCGATGAAACCGGCAATCGCATAGCCGAGGATCATCGACGGTCCGGCGGACTTGAGCACTCCGGCGGAGCCCAGGAACAGCCCCGTACCAATGGCGCCGCCCAATGCGATCAGTTGAATGTGACGATTTTTCAACCCCCGCTTGAGCGTTGCCGGTTGCAAGATTTCATCCGCCATCTGGTTCCCTTTTTGGTTGTTGTGGCCAGGCCTGATTTGAAGGGGCAGATATTACTCTGCGCGGCCTTCGTCATACAGGTGCCAGTTGGGCCAAACACTGGTGTTCAAGGCGCGCGCAACGCGTCGAGCAAGGCTCTGGCGTAACCGGGCAGGCCAGTGAATGAGCGGGCGCACAGCAGCAGTTTGCGCTGTGCCCATTCTTCCTTCAGGGTGAAGCACTTGAACGGTTGACTGACGGCCCGGCGCTGGATCGCCGCCAGCGGCACAATCGCCAGCCCGGCACCGTGAGCGACCATGCGCATCACGCCGTCGAAGCCTTCCGCACGGATGCGGATTTGCAGGCGCATCCCCGCGTGCAGCGCCTGTTCTTCGAGGTACACCGCCAGTGCACTGTTGGTGCTCAGGCCAACGTAATCGTGATGCAGGGTGTCGCTGAAATTCGGGGGCGCGCCGTTCGCCAGTGAATGGTCGGGCGGCATGATCAGCACCAGCGGATCATCGCGAAAGGGCAGGGTTTCGAGGGCTTGGGTGTCCACGGCATCGGAGACGATGCCAAGGTCTGCAGCGCCCTGGCGCAGGGCGTGAGTGATACGGGCGCTGGGCAACTCTTGCAGGTCAATGTCGAGGTTGGGATGGCGGCACAGGAAGTCCGCCAGCACTTCCGGCAGGTGCTCGGTGATTGCTGTGGTGTTGCACAACAAGCGCACCTGACCTTTGACGCCTTTGGCATATTCGGCCAGGTCCTGCTGCATGCGTTCGGCCTGTTGCAACAGGAGCCGGGCGTGTTGCGCCAGGGCTTTTCCCGCAGACGTGGGGGTGACACCGCGCCGACCGCGTTCGAGAAAATCGGTTCCCAGAGAGGATTCCATCGCACGGATTCGCGCGCTCGCGGCCGCCAGGGATAAATGGCTGCGAGCGGCGCCGGCGGTGATGTTGCCGGTATCGAGGATGTTCAGGTAGAGGCGCAGGTCGGTCAGGTCGAAGTGCATTAGAACGGCCTTCTGGTATGTGTTGTCTGGTCGGACGCCTTCGCGAGCAAGCCCGCTCCCACATTTGAAATACATTCCCCTGTGGGAGCGGGCTTGCTCGCGAAGGCGTCAGTTGCATCGACAATTTCCTATGCCTCTACCAAAACAAGAGGCAACCTCAGTATATGGCAGATTTTCACCCGACCATTCCGGGCTCAGGATAGCCCCATGAATACACTCGCCGCGTTCTACCAAAACCTTGGTCTGGCCCTTTCATTGCTGGTCATTGCGACGTTCTTGCTGGCCGGGATGATCAAAGGCGTCATCGGGCTCGGCCTGCCGACCATCGCCATGGGCCTGCTCGGTATGGCTATGGCGCCGTCGCAGGCTGCGGCGCTACTGATCATTCCCGCGACCCTGACCAACGTCTGGCAACTGGCATTCGGCGGGCATTTGCGCGGGTTGGTCAAACGGCTGTGGCCGATGCTGCTGGCGATCTTCATCGGTACCGGCGCCGGCACGCTGTGGATCGGCATGGCCGGCGGTCACTGGGTGGTGCGAGGGTTGGGCGCGGCGTTGCTGCTCTACGCGCTGAGCGGGTTGTTCCTGCCGACCTTGCGCGTCGGCAACCCGACCGAACGCTGGCTCGGGCCGATGTGCGGTGTGCTGACCGGCGTCATCACCTCGGCCACCGGCGTCTTCGTGATTCCGGCGGTGCCGTACCTGCAAGCACTGGGCTTGAGCAAGGATGAACTGGTGCAGGCGCTGGGCTTGTCGTTCACCGTGTCGACCCTCGCACTCGCCGCCGGCCTGTTGTGGCGCGGGGCGTTGGGCGGTGGCGAGTTGAGCGCGTCATTGCTGGCGCTGATCCCGGCAGTGCTGGGCATGTTGCTTGGGCAATGGCTGCGTCAGCGGATCAGCGCGCCTTTGTTCAAACGCGTGTTTTTCATCGGCCTGGGCGCACTTGGCGGCCACTTGCTGATCAGCGGATAGCGGACGACGGGCTAAGCATCTCGATGTCGCGGATCTCGAAATCCTGCTCCAGATATTCTTCGCGCTGCTCGAGGAACTGCTTCATGTGCGGCAGGTTCGAGTGGACGTCGAGGTGGGCCTGGGATTGCCAGATCTCGAAGAAGATAAACAGGGTCGGGTCCTGTTTGTCGCGCAGCATGTGGTACTCGATGCAGCCGGGTTCGGCACGGCTGGCTTGCACATAGCTACGGAAAAACGCTTCGAAGGCATCGGATTTTTCCGGGCGGGTCTTGGCGTGCAGGATGAAGCCTTGCATTTCACTCATCAGAAAACCTCCTCAAGTTCAGAATCGGCGCAAGTCTATGGCAACAATCGCGTGTTGATTCGTGCGTATGAGTCAAATGATTTTTGTGAATTCAGGGCTTATTCCGCGCGAGGCGGGCCATTAACCTGCCGCCATCCAATTTCTGACCCTTCCGAGATTTCTCATGAAAAAAGTCCTGTTGCTCAATGGTGGCAAAAAGTTTGCTCACTCCGACGGCCGCTACAACGCCACCCTGCATGAAGCCGCGTTGAGCGTGCTGGATCGCGGCGGCATTGACGTGAAAGCCACCTTCATCGACGAGGGTTACGACGTCGCCGAAGAAGTCGCCAAATTCCTCTGGGCCGACGTGATCATTTATCAGATGCCCGGCTGGTGGATGGGCGCGCCATGGACCGTGAAGAAGTACATCGACGAAGTCTTCACCGAAGGCCACGGCAGCCTCTACGCCAGCGACGGTCGCACCCGTTCCGACGCCTCGCAAAAGTACGGCAGCGGTGGTCTGGTGCAGGGCAAGCAATACATGTTGTCGCTGACCTGGAACGCGCCGCAGCAAGCCTTCGATGACCCGACCGACTTCTTCGAAGCCAAGGGCGTGGACGCGGTGTACTTCCCGTTCCACAAGGCCAACGAGTTTATCGGCATGACCGGTTTGCCGACGTTCCTGTGCGTTGACGTGATGAAGCGTCCGAACATCGAAGCCGACGTGGCGCGCTATGAACAGCACCTGAATGAGGTGTTCAACCTCAAAGCCTGAGGCTCGGCTACTATCGTCATCTGGAATCCCAAACTGTAGGAGCCGGCTTGCTGGCGATGGCGTCTTCGAAAACGCTATCGCCAGCAAGCCGGCTCCTACAGTAAAAGCGGCGGTGAATTATCGAGAAGGAACACAGTTGAAAGCCAGATCCGATGAGTTGCAGATTTTCGTCTGCGTGATTGAGTGCGGGTCCATTTCCGCTGCTGCCGAGCAGGTCGGGCAAACACCTTCGGCGGTCAGCCGTACGCTGTCGCGGCTGGAGGCCAAGCTCGACACCACACTGATCAACCGCACCACGCGCCGCATGGACCTGACCGAGGAGGGCAAGTATTTTTTCGAGCACGCCAAGCTGATTCTCGATCAGATGGACGAGCTCGAAGAACGCCTCAATTCGCGCCAGCAAACCCCGTCCGGGCGCCTGCGGATCAACGCCGCCTCGCCGTTCATGCTGCACGCCATCGTGCCGTACATCGACGAATTCCGTCGGCTCTACCCGGACATTCAGCTCGAACTCAACAGCAACGACCTGATCATCGACCTGCTCGAACAGAGCACCGACATCGCCATCCGCATCGGCACCCTGGCCGACTCCACCCTGCACGCCCGTTCGCTGGGTTGCAGTCCGCTGCATATCGTCGCCAGCCCGGCCTACCTTGAGCAACACGGCACACCGATGGTGGTCGAGGACCTGACCGGGCACGCACTGCTGGGCTTTACGAACAACGAAGGCCTCAACCAATGGCCATTGCGCTATGTGCACGGTGATCGCTGGCCGATTCAGGCGTCGATCAGCGCGTCCAGCGGCGAGACGATCAGGCACCTGGCGCTGGAAGGCCAGGGCATTGCCAGCCTGTCGCATTTCATGACCATCGACGACATCCGCGCCGGGCGTCTGAAGGTGCTGCTGGCGGATTTCAACAGCGGCTACCGTCAGCCGATCAACGCGGTGTACTACCGCAACTCGCAACTGGCCCTGCGGATTCAGTGCTTTCTGGACTTTATCCAGGGCAAATTGGCGGTTTACGCAAACTTGGATTTCAAGGGCTGATTCGTGATCCCTGCGCAAGAGTGAATTGGGTCAACGGGGATTTTTCGTCAGTGATGACTGCTTGATACTCGTTGCATCACTTATTCACGCAGGGAGTTTCTCCATGAACGTATTCGTTACCGGCGCTGCCGGTTTTATTGGCGGCTCCATCGCCACGGGCCTGGTCCGCGCTGGCCACACGGTCACCGGCCTGGTGCGCAGCACCGAACAGGCCAATGAGTTGAGCGCTTTGGGCATCACCCCGGTCATCGGTACTCTTGACGACAGCGCACTACTGGCCGAACAGGCTCGCGCTGCCGACGCCGTGATCAACGCCGCCAGCAGCGACCATCGCGGTGCGGTGGAAGCCTTGCTCAATGCCTTGCGCGGTTCCAACAAAGTGTTCCTGCACACCAGCGGTTCGAGCATCGTCGGCGATGCGTCGGGCGGTAAATCCAGCGACGTCATCTATCACGAAGACAGCCTGCCAGAACCGACGGTCGACAAGGCTGCTCGCGTGGCCATCGACAACCTGATCCTCGCTGCGGCAAAAGACGGGGTGAACTCGGCGGTGATCTGCAACACCCTGATCTACGGCCACAGCCTGGGCGTCAAACGAGACAGCGTGCAGTTGCCGCGCTTGCTGAAACAGGCGCGCAAAAGTGGCGTGGTGCGTCATGTCGGCACCGGCCAGAACATCTGGTCCAATGTGCACATCGAAGACGTGGTGTCGCTGTACCTGCTGGCGCTGACCAAAAACGTACCGGGCACGTTCTACTTCGTTGAAAGTGGTGAAGCGTCGTTCATCGACATGACCACGGCGATTGCCGAGGCGTTGAATCTGGGCGAGCCGCAAGACTGGCCGCTGAAAGATGCCGAGGCCGAGTGGGGTTATGAGATGGCCAACTATGGTTTGGGTTCCAACAGCCGGGTTCGCGGCAAGCATGCGCGTGAGTCGTTGGGCTGGGTGCCGAAGCGGACGTCGGTGGTTGAATGGATTCGGGACGAGATGGTGTGAGTTCGCTCTAGACCGCGTCGCTTCCTTCGCGAGCAAGCCCGCTCCCACATTCGACCGTATTCCTCCAGATGGAATGCGCTCGAATGTGGGAGCGGGCTTGCTCGCGAAGGCGTTTTCCGCAGCCCTACAACTGGCCGGGTTTCCCTCAATTCCGTAACATCCGCCTCCTCTTTCCCTGCTGTGTCCGATCCCCCATGAAACCAATCCGTCTGCGCGCCGATGTCCTGGCCGGACTCACTACCTCATTCGCCCTGCTTCCCGAATGCATTGCTTTCGCGCTCGTCGCCCACCTCAATCCGTTGATGGGGCTTTACGGCGCGTTCATCATTTGCACCCTGACCGCGCTCTTCGGCGGACGGCCGGGGATGGTCTCCGGTGCGGCCGGTTCGATGGCAGTGGTCATCGTCGCGTTGGTGGTGCAGCACGGTGTGCAGTACTTACTCGCGACGGTGTTGCTGGGTGGCCTGATCATGCTGGCGTTCGGGTTGCTGAAACTGGGAAAACTGGTGCGCATGGTGCCGCACCCGGTAATGCTCGGCTTCGTCAACGGCCTGGCGATTATCATCGCGCTGGCGCAACTCGAACACTTCAAGAGCGGTGACGCCTGGCTCAGCGGCACACCGCTTTATGTGATGAGCGGATTGGTGGCGCTGACGATGGCGATTGTCTATCTGCTGCCGCGCCTGACGCGTGCCGTACCTCCGGCATTGGTGGCGATTCTGGGGGTGGGGCTGGCGGTGTATCTGCTCGGCCTGCCGACCCGCACGCTGGGCGACATGGCGCACATCGCCGGTGGCTTGCCGACGTTTGCATTGCCGGACATTCCATGGACGCTGGACACCCTGCGCATCATCGCGCCTTACGCGATCCTGATGGCGCTGGTCGGTCTGCTGGAAACCCTGCTGACCCTGAACCTGACCGACGAAATCACCGAAAGCCGTGGCTTCCCGGATCGCGAGTGCGTGGCGCTGGGCGCGGCCAACATGGTGTCCGGTGTGTTTGGCGGCATGGGGGGCTGCGCGATGATCGGCCAGACAGTGATCAACCTCAGCTCCGGGGGGCGTGGCCGATTGTCCGGCGTGGTGGCCGGCGTGCTGATTCTGCTGTTCATCCTGTTTTTATCACCGTTGATCGAGCGTATCCCGCTGGCTGCATTGGTTGGAGTGATGTTCGTGGTGTCGCAGCAAACCTTCGCCTGGGCTTCGTTGCGGGTGGTGAACAAAGTGCCGCTGAACGACGTGCTGGTGATCGTCGCGGTGACGGTCATTACCGTGTTCACCGATCTGGCGACGGCTGTGCTGTGCGGGATCATTATTGCCGCGCTGAATTTCGCCTGGCAGCAGGCTCGCGAGTTGTACGCCGACAGTCACCTCGAAGCGGATGGCAGCAAGCTTTACCTGCTGCATGGCACGTTGTTCTTTGCCTCGACGACGCCTTTTCTCAACCAGTTCGATCCTGCCAATGACCCGTCCGTGGTGACGATCGATTGTCGTCACCTGAGCTTCGTCGACTACTCGGCCATCGCCGCGCTCAAGACTTTGCGTGAGCGCTACGCCAAGGCCGGCAAGCACCTGCGTGTGCTGCATCTGTCTGAGCGCTGCAAGAAACTGCTTAAGCGCGCGCGGGTGAATCACGACTGAGGCCCCAACCCTGTGGGAGCGGGCTTGCTCGCGAAGAGGGAGTGTCAGTCGCCATAGGTGTTGGCTGACCTACCGCTTTCGTCGTAACGCCGCCCGGAGCAAGCCCGCTCCCACAGGAAAGCGGATGAAAGTTCGCGTGCCTGATTTTCATATTCACCGACCCCGCATACCTCTGCGCGACAACCCTTATCCCTCTACGAAAATTACTTTCACCTCGTTTGAATATCGCGTCTCGAAATGTTTTAAGAGTTTCACAAAACTTTCGACGTGACCCTTTCGAGGAGTACCGCATGACCCTGTCCTTCGGCTATTGGCTGCTGGTGTATGCCGCCATTGCCATCATTGCCCTGATCGTTCTGATCGCCCGTTACCGACTCAATCCGTTCATCGTGATCACCCTGGTCTCCATTGGCCTGGCACTGCTGGCCGGCATGCCGCCGTCCGGGGTGGTCGGTGCGTACGAGGCCGGTGTCGGTAAAACCCTGGGGCACATCGCGCTGGTGGTGGCGCTGGGCACGATGCTCGGCAAGATGATGGCCGAGTCCGGCGGCGCCGAGCAGGTGGCGCGGACCCTGATCGACCGTTTCGGCGAGAAGAACGCGCACTGGGCGATGGTCTGCATCGCCTTCCTGGTCGGGTTGCCGTTGTTCTTCGAGGTCGGTTTTGTGTTGCTGGTGCCGATCGCCTTTACCGTGGCGCGGCGTGTCGGCGTGTCGATCCTGATGGTCGGTTTGCCAATGGTCGCCGGGCTCTCGGTGGTGCATGCGCTGGTGCCGCCGCACCCGGCGGCGATGCTGGCGGTGCAGGTCTATCAGGCGTCGGTGGGGCAGACGTTGATGTACGCGATTTTGATCGGCATTCCGACGGCGATCATCGCCGGGCCGTTGTACGCCAAGTTCATCGTGCCGCGCATTCAACTGCCGGCGGAAAACCCGCTGGAACGGCAGTTCCTCGAGCGTGAACCGCGCGACAGCCTGCCGGGTTTCGGCATCACCATGGCGACCATTCTGTTGCCGGTGGTGCTGATGCTGATCGGCGGTTGGGCCAACCTGATTTCCACGCCGGGCAGCGGTTTCAATCAGTTTCTGTTGTTCATCGGCAACTCGGTGATCGCGCTGTTGCTGGCGACCTTGCTGAGTTTCTGGACCCTCGGTATCGCCCAGGGTTTCAACCGCGAATCGATCCTCAAGTTCACCAACGAATGCCTGGCACCCACCGCCAGCATCACCTTGCTGGTGGGGGCCGGCGGCGGGTTGAACCGGATTCTGGTGGACGCCGGGGTCACCGACCAGATCGTCAGCCTGGCCCACGAATTTCACCTGTCGCCGCTGCTCATGGGCTGGTTGTTCGCCGCGCTGATGCGCATCGCCACGGGGTCGGCGACCGTGGCCATGACCACGGCGTCGGGCATCGTGGCGCCGGTGGCCATTGGTCTGGGCTATCCGCATCCGGAGTTGCTGGTGCTGGCGACCGGCGCCGGGTCGGTGATCTTTTCCCACGTCAACGACGGCGGCTTCTGGTTGATCAAGGAATACTTCAACATGAGCGTCGCCCAGACCTTCAAGACCTGGACCGTGCTGGAGACCATCATTTCGGTGGTCGCCTTCGCGTTGACCGTGGGTCTCTCTTACCTGATTTAACCGGAGCCACCTGCCATGGACATCCTCTATCAGATCCGCGCCCGTCAGGATTCCTTCAGCGCCGGCGAAGGACGCATCGCTCGGCTGATGCTCGACGACGTAGGATTTGCCTCTGCCGCCAGCCTCGACGAGCTGGCGCTGAGAGCGGAAGTCAGCACCGCCACGCTGTCGCGCTTCGCCCGCACCGTGGGTTGCCGCGATTTGCGCGACTTGCGTCTGCAACTGGCTCAGGCCAGCGGCGTCGGCAGCCGCTTTCTCGACCCGGCGGGCACACCCGATCAGTCGGCGTTCTACGGGCAGATCGTCGGTGATATCGAGTCCACTTTGCGCCAGCATCTGTCGGCATTCGACGAGTCGCGTTTCGCTGATGCAGTGAAACTGCTGGGCAAGGCGCGGATGATTCATGCGTTCGGCATGGGCGGTTGCTCGACCTTGTGCAGCGATGAACTGCAGGTGCGGCTGGTGCGATTCGGCTACCCGATTTCTGCGTGCCACGACCCGGTGATGATGCGCGTCACCGCTGCCAGCCTCGGCCCCGAACACGCGGTGATTGTTTGCTCGCTGACCGGCATCACCCCTGAGTTACTCGAAGCCATCGAGCTGGCGCGCAGCTACGGTGCACGCATTCTCGCCATCACCCGGGCCGACTCCCCGCTGGCGCAATTGGCCGATGTGTTGCTGCCGCTGCAAGGCGTCGAAACCTCGTTCATCTACAAACCCACAGCGGCGCGCTACGGCATGCTGCTGGCCATCGACGTGCTTGCCACCGAGCTGGCGCTGGCCAATCCTGAAGACAATCAAGAACGTCTGCGGCGGATCAAGCTCGCCCTGGACGATTACCGCGGCGGCGACGATCACTTGCCGCTGGGAGACTGACATGATGTACGACACGCTGATTCGCAACGCCCTGATTATCGATGGCAGCAACACCCCCGGTTACCCCGCCGACGTGGCGATTCTGAACGGTCGCATCGAGCGCATCGGCGACTTGCACGACGCCAGCGCTACCGAAGAAATCGACGCCGCTGGTCGCGTACTGGCGCCGGGTTTCATCGATGTGCACACCCACGACGACACGGTGGTGATCCGCCAGCCGCAGATGCTGCCCAAGCTCAGCCAGGGCGTGACCACTGTCATTGTGGGCAACTGCGGGATCAGCGCTTCGCCAGTGAGTCTCAAAGGTGATCCGCCAGACCCGATGAACCTGCTTGGCACCTCGGCGGCCTTTGTTTATCCGACATTCAGCGACTATCGCGCGGCGGTCGAAGCAGCGAACACCACGCTGAATGTCGCCGCACTGGTGGGGCATACCGCGTTGCGCAGCAATCACCTCGACGACCTGTTCCGCACGGCCACGCCGGATGAAATCAGCGCGATGCGCGAGCAACTGCGCGAAAGCCTTGAAGCGGGCGCGTTGGGTTTATCCACAGGCCTGGCGTACGCCAGTGCCTACTCGGCGTCCACCGATGAAGTGATGCAACTGACCGAAGAACTGACGGCATTCGGTGCGGTGTACACCACCCATTTGCGCAGCGAATTCGAGCCGGTGCTGGAAGCCATGGACGAGGCTTTCCAGATCGGTCGCCACGCGAAATCACCGGTGATCATTTCCCACCTCAAATGTGCCGGCGCGGGTAACTGGGGACGCAGTCCGCAACTGTTGGCATCGCTCGAAGAGGCGGCGAAAACCCACCCGGTGGGCTGCGATTGTTATCCCTACGCGGCGAGTTCTTCGACCCTGGACCTCAAGCAAGTCACCGATGCTCACCGCATCACTATTACCTGGTCGACGCCGCACCCGGAACTGGGCGGTCGCGACCTGATGGACATCGCTGCCGAATGGGGCGTGCCGCTGCTTGATGCCGCTCGTCGACTGCAACCGGCTGGCGCGGTGTACTACGGAATGGATGAGAACGACGTAAGAAGCATCCTCGCGCATCCGCTGTCGATGGTCGGCTCTGACGGACTGCCGGAAGACCCGTTTCCGCATCCGCGCCTGTGGGGCGCATTCCCACGGGTGCTCGGACATTTCAGTCGCGATGTCGGGCTGTTTCCGTTGCACACGGCGGTGCACAAAATGACCGGGTTGTCCGCGGGGCGATTCGGCTTGAAGGAACGGGGCGAAATCCGTGAAGGGCATTGGGCGGATCTGGTGTTGTTTGATCCTGCGACCATTCGCGATGTCGCGGATTTCAATGATCCGCAACGCGCGGCGGAAGGCATCGACGGTGTGTGGGTCAACGGTGTGTTGAGTTACAGCGAAGGCCAGGCGAACGGCAGAAGGGAAGGGCGGTTTCTGGCGCGGGAAGGGGATTTGCGCGCGGGTTTTCATTGATCTTTTGAACTGTTTCACATGGTGGCACATTGCAATTAAAGAAAGCCGTCGCCAAGCCGAAGCGCTGACACTAGCCCAACTACACTCTGGGCCTTTCCAGTCTGGGAGCAACTCCATGAGCTTCGGTAAAACCACCCCGATCCTGCGGATTTTCGACGAAAATAAAGCCGTGGAGTTCTACGTCGACTTCCTCGGTTTCAAGATCGACTGGCAGCACCGTTTCGAGCCGGATTTTCCGCTGTACCTGCAAGTCTCCCGGGGTGAATGCGTGCTGCATTTGTCGGAGCATCACGGTGACAGCACACCCGGTTCGGCGTTGCGCATCGAGACGGATGAGCTGGAGGCGTTTCAGCAGCAATTGCTGGCCAAGGAATACACGTTTTCGCACCCGCAGATTCAGGCAATGCCGTGGGGCAGCCAGGACATGACGATTGCCGACCCGTTCGGGAATCGGTTGGTGTTTACCAATGCGATTAGTGTTTGAGACTGGGTTAACACCGAATCACTCGGTTGTTGGTTAGATAGCCTTCGCGAGCAAGCCCGCTCCCACATTGGATCGGCGTCGACCACTTAACCGTGGAACGACGCAGAACAATGTGGGAGCGGGCTTGCTCGCGAATGGACCTTTCACTCACCGCAAAAGTGAATGTCAGACGCGGAAGTGGCTGACCATCATCTGCAACTGATTACCCAACCGTGCGAGTTCAACACTGGATTTAGCGGTTTCATCGCTGGCGGCGGCGGTCTGTTCGGACACGTCGCGTACGTTGATGATGCTGCGGCTGATCTCTTCGGCCACGGCGCTTTGCTGTTCGGCGGCGGCAGCGATCTGCTGGTTCATCGACTGGATGTTGGACACCGTGCGGGTGATGTTTTCCAGTGACACACCGGCCTTGCGGGTCAGGGCGACGCTGCTGTCGGTGAGGGCGCGGCTGTTGTTCATCACCGTCGACACTTGTTGCGTGCCGTTTTGCAGACCGGCCACCAGGCCTTCGATTTCCTCCGTGGATTTTTGCGTGCGCTGGGCCAGGCCACGGACTTCGTCCGCCACCACGGCAAAACCTCGACCGGCTTCACCGGCGCGGGCCGCTTCGATCGCTGCGTTGAGCGCCAGCAGGTTGGTCTGTTCGGCCACGGCCTTGATCACGTCCATGACGCTGCCGATCTTGTCGCTTTCCTGTTGCAGCACGCTCATGGCTTCGGTGGACCGCGCCACCTCGCTGGCCAGGCGTTCGATCTGGGCGATGGCTTCGTTGACCACTTTGTCGCCTTCGCGGGCTTCGCCGTCAGCGGCGGCCGCGGCTTGCGAAGCTTCTTCGGCGTTGCGCGCGACTTCCTGAACGGTGGCGGTCATCTCGTGCATGGCGGTCGCCACCTGATCGGTCTCGATCTTCTGGCTGTTCACGCCGGCGCTGGTTTGCCCGGTCACGGCCGACAGTTCTTCGGCAGCGCTGGCGATCTGGGTCACGCCGTCGCGGATGCCGCTGATCAAGTCGCGCAGAGTCACGCCCATGCGCGCGATGCCTTGCTGCAACACACCGAGTTCGTCGCGGCGAGTCACCTTGACGTCCTGGGACAGGTCGCCGCTGGCGATACGTTCAACCACGGCCAACGTGTCGCGCAGCGGGCCGGTGATCTGACGGGTGATGATCACGGCGGCAATGACGCCCACCAGCAACGCCAGCAAGGTGCTGATCAGTTGCAGGGTGCGCGCTTGTGCGCTTTCGGCGTCACGGCGGTCGAGCTGGATCTGATACAGCTGCTCGCTGAGGGTTACGATGGCGGCGCCCTCATCAGTCATTTCCTTGCGTGCCTGCACCGCATCGCTGCTCGCGGTTTTATAGGCCTGCAAAGCACTGCGGTAATTGCTCAACGCCGTTTCCAGCTGACGCAGGGCGTCCAGCTGCGTGTCGGCGAAATACACATTCAGCTGTTTCAGGCTGGCGATGGCTGCGCCCAGTTGGCCGACGGCTTTCTGCTCGGTCTCGGCGTTGGTGGTCGCGGTGTAGCCACGCACTTCGTAGCGTGCCAGCAGGAACGCTTCCTTGGCGGCCGTGATGGCCTGGAACTGTTCGAAGCGCTGGTCGCTCAGTGGCATTTGCTGCACGTGGGTGCTGATGGCGTTGATCAGCGTGTTGGCAGTTTCCGCGTTGGCACCCATGGTGTCGCGGGCGCTGTTACCGGTGCGGTAGGCGCTGCGCATTTTGTTCAGGGACGTTTTGTAGGCCTCGATGACAGTGCCTTGCTCATTGAGCAGCTTGAGGTTTTCCGGACTCTTGAATTTCACCAGCAGTGCTTGTTGCTGGGCAGAGAATGCGTCAAGGGTGGTCTGCACGTTCTGTGCGGCGGTTTCGTCGCCGTTGGTCAGCATGTATTGCAGGCGAACCACGCGCAGTTTGGTCAGGCCGGCATTGAGCTGGGTGATGTCGCTCATCCAGTTGCTGCGGTCAATCAGGCCGCCCAGGCTTGTCCAGCCAGTCAGGGCGAGGACGCAGGTCAGTGCCAGGACCAGGCCAAACCCCAGGCCCAGTTTCATGTTCACACTGATGTTGCCGAACCAGCTATTCATCAAATTCCTCCAGGAACGTTGCGCTTTAGGTCGTCGGTTGGCTGGAAGATTGTTGTTTTTGGTAGCCAAGGATATGTAGCAGGTCTGTATCGGCAGCAATCACGAGAGCTGAAAGGATTTTGTCGGAGCGATGTGTAACAAGGTTTTGGAGGGCGGTTTAAGCTTTTTTTCACATCGGTTTCACCCCTCGCCAACGCCAGGCTCTCTACCCTCGCGGCATCGAATCAAGTGATGCATGCCGGTGAGGCGGCCTGATGTGGAACTGAGACTGAGTCTGTTCGGGGTAACGCGCTCGATTGATCTGAGCCGTTTTGCCCGCTATCGAAATACTGCGGTGGTGCTGGCCTCCGTGCTGCTGGTGGTTCCGCTGACGGTCTGGCTGTTGCGGCCTGCCGCTGTGCCAGACCTGGCCCACGGCAATGTGGCCGGCGCCCAGGCGTTACTGACCGGTTGGGCCAAGGGCGACCTGATTGTGCTGGTGCGTCATGTCGAGCGCTGCGATCACTCCAAGGCCGCGTGCCTGACTGGCAATGACGGCATTACCGATCGCGCCCGCAGCGTTGCGGTGAGTGTCGGTGCGCAGTTCGAACAGTTGGGGCTGGACAAGGCAGACATCTACAACAGCCCGATGATTCGTACTGCACAGACCGCCAGCTATATGTTCAACAAGGTTGCTGCCAATGAAGACTGGTTGATCAGCTGCAAGGGCACGATGCTGCGCGATGCCCTGGCGCACAAAGTGGCGGGTCGCAATCTGATTCTGGTGACTCACAGCGAATGCATGGCGCAGATTGAGAAAGACCTCAAGTTACCGGCGGCCACCCTAGGCTACGGCGCTTCTTTGTTTATCTCCGCCGCAACACCACAGGTACCGAAAATGCTTGGGTTCATCGAAGCTTCCGACTGGCGCTCGGTGAGCAGCCGATGAGTACGTCTATGCGCTTTTACTGCCTTAACTTCGGTATTCCGCTGGCCTGCGCAGCCGCGGTTTTCCTGTTGTTCGACATGACAAAAATCGACATCGCGTTCAGCAATCTGTTTTTTGATCCGGTGACCCAGACCTTTCCGCTCGATCAGGTTCACTTCTTTGAAAAGCTCACCCACAAGTGGGCGCGCATCATTCCAAACTGGACCGCTGAAATTGCCTTGATCGGCGCGATGCTGTCGTTTGTCTGGCCGCTGATCAACACGCAAAAGTATCCGCGTCTGAGTCGTTTCCTGGAGCAGAGCAAGGCTGCCCCGGTGCTGCGATTTGCCCACGACCATCGTCGGGATTTTCTGTTTGTGGTGTTCGCGTTTGCCATTTGCACCGGCGTGATTCATTTCCTCAAGTCGCACACCAGCGTGTATTGCCCGATTGAAACGACCCTCTACGGCGGGAAAATTGCCCACATGGAGTGGTACAGCAACTTCCAGCTGTTCAGGGAAGCCGGCGATGGCCGCTGCTGGCCGGGCGGGCACGCTTCGGGCGGGTTCACCATGCTTGCGCTGTACTTTGTTGCTCGCCGTTATCGCTGGCGCTATTCGAAAGCGCTGATGTACGGCTCGCTGCTGCTCGGTTTCGTCTACGGCACGACACGGGTTTTGCAAGGCTGGCACTACATGTCCCATACCTTCTGGGCCGGGATCTTCGTGTGGCTCGCGTGTTTGCTGACCGCGTTGGCGTTTTACGGGCGAGCGCGCCTGGAGCTGCCGGTGCTGCAAAAGCACGAATCGCCGGTGGTTTTAATCCAGTCGACCAGCCTTTCCTGAAGGCAAAAAAAAGCCCGCGGGAGAGCGGGCAAACCGTAGTTTCTTGAATGAGCGAGGGCAATGTACCGGTTGGCGAGGTGCAGGGGGGTGAAGAAAAATTCATGTGGCGCAAAGGCCTTCCACGCGAACGATTATTGGCTTTTTATCCACTCAACAGTTGGTCATACAAAGTGAAAACCTTCTGTAGGGTCCTTGGATATGCATTACCTTTCAAAAAAGCGCTGACCACAACCGAGAGCGCTCAGGACATTGGCCTCAAGATGTAACGTGGAGATGAACAGCATCCGACGCTAAATCCTGTGCAACTCCCCCAACATCACCGTATGCCTGAAGTGATGCTCCCAAAGCCTTACACCCAATGCCCCCGACCAGTCCTGCGATGACCCTGCCGTCAGGTCTGTGATCAACCTCGGTTGCAGCCCCGCGTCGAACGACGCAAACCCCGCCGCCCGGCAGCAAGTCTCGCTCTGAAGACCGCACACCAGCGCGCGTTCCACTTGCAAACCGGATAGATAGTCTATGGTTTCTGGCGATGGCGCGTCGCCGTGCTTGATGACAATGCAATCAGCCTGGATAAGGCTTTCCTCGTCTGACGCGGGGTGCCAGTCGAGCTTTCTGGAAAAAGATGCCTTTGGCTCGAGGTGGCGTTCCACGGTCGCGATGCTCGGCAGGGTGCCGACAGAAGCGGTGCCGCAGGAGTCATTGTATGTCGACGTGTATTTATTAAATGCCGCCAATTAAATGGCGATATTTTGCGCTCAGTTACCGCTCGATGACAGATTAGACAAACTATTGACAGTGTCCTCTCGATCTCACATTATCGGCGCCGCGTTAGTGGCCTAGCGCCATAAAATCGACGTTGGTACGACAAAACCCATCCATGAGTTTGAACCTTCGAGATTCGGGCGATGTCGCAGTCTCGAGGGTGATGGGCTAAATGCCATCATCCTCGATCAATGATCTACTGAGCTACCGTTTTGCGGGCGTTACATATGACGTGTCCGTTTGAATCTTCAGGAAGAAACTTCATGCTTGATGGGCGAATACTGGTTACCGGCGGTGCAGGATTTATTGGGTCACACCTTGTGGAAGCGTTGCTTGGCAAAGGCTACAAGGTTCGCGTACTGGATAATTTGTCGACCGGAAAGGTCGGCAATCTGCCGGTAGGTAATGCCAATCTGAACCTCGTTGTCGGCGATGTGGCGGACGGTGTTGCTGTAGAACAGGCCATGCGTGATTGCACCGCAGTCGTGCATCTGGCGGCGGTGGCCTCGGTACAAGCGTCGGTAGATGATCCGGTCGGCACCCATCAAAGCAACTTCGTCGGCACGCTCAACGTGTGCGAGCACATGTTGAAGTCCGGGATCAAGCGCGTGGTATTCGCTTCCAGCGCGGCCATCTATGGCAACAATGGCGAAGGCTCGGCGATTGACGAGGACACCCCCAAGTCCCCGCTCACGCCTTATGCCAGCGACAAACTGGCCAGCGAGTATTACCTGGACTTCTATCGCCGTGAACATGGCCTGGAGCCAGTGATCCTGAGGTTCTTCAATATCTTCGGCCCGCGCCAGGATCCTTCGTCGCCGTACTCCGGCGTGATCAGCATTTTCACCGAGCGGGCCATGGCGCAGCAGCCAGTGGCGATTTTCGGCGATGGCGAACAGACCCGTGATTTCGTTTACGTTGAAGACCTGGTGAGCATTCTCGTGCAAGCAGTGGAAGCGAGCGAGCCGAGCCCCGGCGCGGTGAATGTCGGGCTGGGTCGTTCCACCAGCCTCAACGACCTGATCACCGAGTTGGGGAGCGTCACCAGCAATCCTTTGACGGTGAATTATCAGGCTCCGCGTCAAGGCGACATACGCCATTCGCGCGCCAATAACGCTCGCTTGCTGGAGCGTTTCAAGCTCCCGGCACCGACCTCGATCGGCAACGGTTTAGCGCAGCTTTTACGTAGCTTGTAACCCGCCCGCTCCTCATGTCCGACGTTGAGTAGTATCGGTTCAGTCATTTCAAGAGTGAATTATGGAAATCGTTTTTCGCAGGACGCGTGCCCGCGCGATTGCCAAGCGGCTGCTGGCGGCACTGGCACTTTTCGTGAGCGGACCAGCCGTCCAGGCTTCAGCATTGCCGTCACCTTCCAGCGTGGTTTTTTGGTACGCCGACCAGCCCCCATTGCCCGAGCTGGCTCAGTTCGATTGGGCTGTGGTCGAGCCGGGGCATATGACGGCGAGCGATGTCAAAACCTTGCGCAAGCTGGGCAGCCATCCGTTCGCTTATGTGTCGGTGGGCGAGTTCGATGGCAACAAGGCGGCCATCGACAAGGCGGGGTTGCGTGATGCGGTCAGCCCGGTGCGAAACGACTCCTGGAACAGTCAGGTCATGGACCTCACCACGCCGGCCTGGCGCGAGTATTTGCTCGGCCGCGCCAAGGCGTTGCAGGCAGAAGGTTATGACGGTCTGTTTCTCGACACCCTCGACAGTTTTCAATTGTTGCCGCAAGCCTCGCGGGAAGCGCAACGGGTCGCCCTCGCCAGTCTGCTGCGCGAACTGCACAAGCGTCAGCCGACGCTGAAACTGTTTTTCAATCGCGGATTTGAAGTGTTGCCCGAGCTTGAGGGTGTCGCGGCAGCGGTAGCCTTTGAGTCCATGTATGCCGGCTGGGATGCTGCCGCCAAGCGTTATCGTCCGGTGCCGGAGGCCGATCGCCAGTGGCTGCTGGGCGAGTTGCAGCCGTTGCGTGCCAAAGGCATCCCGCTGGTGGCGATCGATTACTTGCCACCTGAGCGTCGTGACGAAGCGCGCAAGCTGGCCAAGCGTCTGCGTGAAGAAGGTTTCATCCCCTTCATCAGTACGCCTGAACTGGACTCGATGGGTATCAGCAACATCGAAGTCCAGCCGCGTCGAATCGCGCTGGTTTATGACCCGCGCGAAGGTGACTTGATCCGCAACGCCGGGCACACACTACTCGGCGGTTTGCTTGAGTACCTCGGTTACCGGGTCGACTACCTGGCCGCCGATGCGCTGCCGGACCATCGTTTCAGTGGCATGTACGCCGGCATCATCACCTGGATGACCAGCGGCCCGCCGCAGGACAGCCCGGCATTCAACCGTTGGCTCGGCAAACGTCTGGACGAGAAAGTGCCGCTGGTGTTTTTCGCCGGTCTGCCCATTGAGGACAAGGTCGTGCTCAAGCGTCTGGGCTTGAATCGCGCGGCGCCTCCGGGCACTCAAGCGTTGACTGTCACCTATCAGGACAAGTCGCTGCTCGGAGCGTTCGAAGCACCGGTGCAACCCCGATCCCGTGACCTGACCGCTGTTTCAGTGCTGCCCAACGGTCCGAAAGCGGCGTTGCTGCTGACCGGTGAAGGTGGTCAGACATTCACCCCGGTGGCAGTGGCCGAGTGGGGCGGTCTGGCCCTTGCGCCCTATATCCTCGAAGTGAACAACGAGCGCAGTCGCTGGATTCTCGATCCGTTCGCGTTCCTGCAAGCCAGCCTGCGTTTGCCGGTACAACCGCGTCCGGATACCACCACAGAAAATGGTCGCCGTATCGCTACCGTGCACATCGATGGCGACGGTTTCCCGTCCCGCGCCGAAGTTCGCGGAACGCCCTACGCCGGCAAACAGGTGCTCGACGACTTCATCAAACCCAATCCATTCCTGACCTCGGTGTCGATCATCGAAGGTGAAATTTCACCGCGGGGGATGTTCCCGTTCCTGGCTCGCGAACTGGAGCCGATTGCGCGTGAGCTGTTTGCCAACCCGAAAGTCGAGGTCGCGACACACACCTTCAGCCATCCGTTTTTCATGCAGCCGGAATTGGCCAGCAAACGCGAGAATTTCAACCCGGAATACGGCTTGAAAATGGCGATACCGGGGTACGACAAAATCGATTTTCGTCGCGAAATATTTGGCTCGCGCGACTACATCAATCAGCAGCTCACCACCCCTGAAAAACCGGTGAAGTTGGTTTTTTGGCCGGGCGATGCGTTGCCGTCGGCGGCGACCATCAAACTGGCCTATGACGCGGGTCTGAAAAACGTCAACGGCTCCGAGACCAAGCTGACCAAGTCCAACCCGTCGCTGACCGGTTTGAATCCACTGTTGCGTCCCACCGAAGGTGGTTTGCAGTACTACGCGCCGATCATCAACGAGAACCTCTACACCAATCTGTGGAAGGGTCCGTATTACGGTTTTCGCGATGTGATCGACACCTTTGAACTGACCGACGGCCCAAGGCGGCTGCGCGGTCTGCACCTGTATTACCACTTCTATTCGAGCACCAAGCAGGCCTCGATCAAGACGATGAACGAGATCTACGGGTACCTGCGCGAGCAGCACCCGATGTCGCTGTGGATGAGTGATTACCTCGATCGTTTGCACGGTCTGTATCAGGCCAGTCTGGCGCAAACGGCCGACGGTGCTTGGCAGGTTCGAGGGATGGACGGGTTGCGTACCTTGCGCCTGGATCCGCAAATGGGCTGGCCGGATCTGCTGCGCTCGCAAGGCATTGCCGGTGTCCGGGATTTGCCGCAGGGGCGCTATGTAGCGTTGAGCAGCGACCACGCGCTGCTGGTCTTGCGTCCTGATCGTGACGACAGACCTTCGCTGGAGGAGGCCAATCTGCCGTTGGTGGACTGGCGTTATCTGGATGACCGTCGGGTGAGCTTTGCGTTCGCCGGACAAGTCGATCTGAACTTCTCGGTGCGTTCGGCAAGCGCCTGTCGGGTTGAAGTGGATGGACAACGTTTCGCGGGCAAGGCATCGGCCGGTCTGTGGACTTTTCAATTACCAATGATGCAGGTGAGTAATGGTCAGCTCCTCTGCGACTAAAACCAAAAGCAGTCGATTGCTCAATCCTTGGGCATTGGCGGTGGTGGCGACCGCCGTCGGTGGTCTGCTGTGGGCGACCTTCCAGCAAGAAGAAGTGTTCCAGCCTGATGGCCGTGAGCCGGATGCCGTCTCGGCCAACTACGCCGAACTGCTGTTGACCGCTCACCCGGATGACGATCACTTGCGTCTGCAATTGGTCGATCTGTTGATCCGCCTCGGCGACTACGCCAAAGCGCGTCAGCACCTGGAAAACTGGCCTGCACCGATACCCGATGTGCAGGCCTATTATCGGCTTGAGCTGGATGCACTGGAGGCTGCGCAGGGTCATGATCCTGCCGTGCAAAAAGCGTTGGTCGAGCGGTTGAAAGGTTTCGATCACCGCCAGTTGCCGGTGCCGCAATTGCAGAACCTGGCCAAACTGGCGCTGGCTCTGCAAGCCCCGGCTTTTGCTGCCAGCGTCTATGACGAAATCGCCAGTCGTGATCCCGGGCAGCGTACCGAGTCCCTTAAATCCGCTGCCCAGTGGTATCTGGCGGGCGAACAACCGGGGCGTGCCGCAGAAATTTACCTTGAGTTGAAAAAGGACAGCCAGCAACCCGCCGAGCGTCTGGAGTACTCGCGACTGGCGTTCAACAGTTTGTTGGCCTCAGGGCAAGGTGATCAGGCGGTGCAAGTGCTCGCCGATGAGCTTGACCAGCTCAAGGATCCGCAGGCTGATGCGGCCTGGCTGGAACAGGGGGTTGATGTCGCCGTTGCCAGCAAACGTTTTGATCTGGCGCAGCAGTTCCTTCAGCGGTGGCGCGTTTTGCAGCCGGATAACCCGAAAATTCTCGAGAAGGATTTCGCTATGCGCCTGGCCCTTGGTGATTTGCCGGGTGCCTGGGAGAGCGGTCAGCAACTGCTGCTGGAACATCCTGATGATCCGTCGTTGCTGGAGCAGATGGCCCACCTTGGCGAATGGCGCGGCGAGAGTGAGGCCGCTCTGGATTACTGGATTCGTTTGCTGGAACTGCGCGAAGACCCGCAAACCCGTGAGCACGCCTGGCGTCTGGCGAGCCAGCAGTTCGACTTTGATCGATCGATCCCGTTGCTGGGCGACATCATGAACCAGCGCGCGTTGACCGACGTTGAACTCGATGCGCTGATCTACGGCCATGAGTCGCGAGGCACTCCGAGTCAGGCCGAAGCCTGGCTGCACGCTTACTTGCGCAAATACCCGAAGCACCGCCTGGCGTGGACGCGATTGCTGCAAAACCTGGAAAATACCGGGCAGTATGCGGTCAAGGCCAAGGTCTATAAGGACTATTCGAAACGCTTTGCGCTGACCACCACCGAGCGCGTCGATTGGGTCGACACCTACCTCAAGCTGTTTGATAACCAGGCCGCGTGGCAGGTGTTGCAGGTCGATAACCGCACGATCACTGATCAGAATTACTGGCGTTCCCGGGCCGCTCTGGCCTGGGACCTGGAACTCGACGAGGAGCTGCGCATTTCCCTGGAGAAAATGCTGGCACTCAAAGGGTCGCTCAACAGCGGCGACGAGAGTCAGTTGATAACGCTATATCGCACCAGCGATCCGCAGCGTGCCTTGGCATTGATGGTCGACAGCTGGAAGCGTACGAAGGACCCGCAGCGTCTGGTCGAGGCCTTGCAGCAAGCCCAGGAATTGCAGGATTGGCCGCAAGTGGTTGCGCTGCTCAAGGACGCCGAGCAATACCCCGAGGCTTATGAGCAAGCTCAGGTTCTGGCGGTTCGCGGAGCCTTGGCGGTGCAGCAGGGGCAAGTCGATGAAGCGCAGCGTTTGTACTTGTTGGGCTTGTCGCGCTACCCCGGCGACAATCTGTTTCGCGAACGCTTGATGTGGCTTTACATCGATCAGGGCAATACCGCTGCGCTCAAACCATTACTGACTCAGTGGAAGACACAGGCTCGCGAAGACCGGATCTTGTGGCTGCCGTTCGCCAGTGCCAGTCAGATGCTCGGCCGAGACAGCGAAGCGTTGGCCTGGTACCGCATGTACCTCAAAAGCAGTCCGAATGACTGGCTGGTGCAGGCTGCCTATGCCGATGCGCTCGACACCGCGGGGTATCAGGACGCCGCCCAGCGTCTGCGTTTGAAGTTATTGCGCAGCCCTGAGGGTGAAGACATCCAACCGACGTCCCAGCGTTACGCGATCTGGTTGCGTCTGATGTCCAGCAGCTATTCGCCAGGCAAGGCGCAGCAAGAAGTACTGAAGTGGAAAGACGGTTCGCCGGCGATGCTGCAACTGTGGTTCGAGCGATTGCTGGCGCGTCTTGACGCGACAAACCAGGAATCGCAGAAAGACCAATGGCTGGAATGGGCGCGTGGCCAGGGCTTGAAAGTCGACCGCTATGAGCAGATTCAGCAGGCGTTGCGCAGCCGTAACAAGGCTCAGGTCGAAACGCTGTTGGCGAGTAGCGATCTGAACCCGGCGCAGCGGGCCCAGGCTCTCAGTCGTCTGGGGCGTCTGGGTGAAGCGCTCGACACCAGCCTGTCCGCGCTCGGTGACGAGCAGCCGATGGCGGTGCGCGAACAACTGCGACGTCAAGCCGTGGAGATTCACGAAAGCACGCCGCAAGGTGCGCTGCTTTCGTGGCAGGACCAGGATTTTGGCGGTATTGCGTTCAACGCTCCGCGCCTGCAAATTGCCCACAACCTGGGTGACAAGTGGTACGCCGATCTTGAGCTGGAGCAGGGCACTTACGACGGCGACGACGTACATTCATCGAAAATCGGTGAGGAGCGTAACGCGGCCCTGACCCTGATTCGTCCGGTGGACAACGGCAGTTACAAGCTGTTCGCCGACACCAGTCAGCGCAAGGACGACGACCGCAATGGACTGGGCCTTTCCCGGACCTGGCAGTTGGGCGTCAGTGATGAACTCGAAACCGGTCTGGATTGGCACCGTAAAAGTGAAGACAGTGGCTTGATGCGCGCTTTCGGTCAGCAGGACCGTGTCTGGGTTGGAGGTCGTCATGGCCTGACCGCTCGTGATCAGTTGAGCTGGGAAGTCGCCCGCAGGTCATTCTCCACGCGTGCCGGCGACTCGCTGGGTAACGGCGAGGCACTTAAGCTGGAACTCAATCACACGCTGGAATTCGCCGGTCCCAACTGGACCGTGCGCAGCGGAGTCGACTACCAGCACAACAATGTGAATGACCGCAGGCTGGATTATCTGTCGAGTCGTAACGACGGCCCGGTGATCGTGCCCGATCAGGCGCGAGATCCTGAAACCAACGAACTCGACCCCACCGATACGGAAACCGTCATGGGCAGCGACTTGCTGCAAAGTCGCTACGGCCAGCTCTATGTCGGTACGTCCTGGCGTCGCGGCATACCCGGCGCACTGGTTCGCACCAAGCCGCAATACACCTGGCTGGTGGATGTGACGGCAGGCTGGCAATGGCTGGATCAAACTTTTAACTACGGCATCAACACCGGTATCGGTTTTGAAGTGCTGGGTGATGACGAACTGGCCCTGACCTTCGGCTACCAATCCGCGCCACAAGGCGGGGATGGTCAGTCCGGCGGAACACTGGGTGTGAGCTACGGCGTGCGGTTTGGACGCTGATCATGGAATGTCTACGGAGAAAAACTATGCAAGCAATTCGTAATCTGGGTCTGGCGCTTGCCGTCCTGTTCGTCGCCGGTTGCGCCAGCTTCACCGATGAATCCAGCCCGAACCTGCCGCGCAATGCGCAGTGGGGCATCGTGCCAATGATCAACTATTCGCAGACGCCGCAGGCCGGTGAGCGCAGCGAGCAGATCCTGCTCAGTGTGCTCAGCAGCCACGGCTTGCAACCGCGGGTTTACCCGGTCAGCACCCAGGGCGAACAAGCGCTGATGGATGACAACGAGCGTCTGGCTGGCGCCCTGGAATGGGCACGTGAACAGAAACTCGATTATGTGATCGCCGGCAGCGTTGAAGAGTGGCAGTACAAGAACGGCCTGGACGGCGAGCCCGCGGTGGGCATCAGCCTGCGGGTACTCGAAGGCAGCAGCGGTCGGGTACTCTGGAGCAAGAGTGGCGCACGTGCCGGCTGGTCCCGTGAAAGCCTCGCGGGCACCGCTCAAACGGTGCTCGACAAACTTGTCGGCGCCCTTCGGTTCGAGTGATCGCAATGAATTCTCCCCACATGGATTACAGCCTGGCGCCTCAAGCCAGCGGCCCGGTGTCTTGGCTGGAAACGTTTCTGGTCACCGGCGCGGCCATCGGCCTGGGCTTGTGGCTGACCCCTGAAGACCCGTTGCAGGTACACGGCGGGTTCCCCTGGCCGATCCTGGCGCCGCTGCTGCTGGGCGTGCGTTACGGTTTTGTGCGCGGCCTGTTCAGCGCCAGCCTGCTGGTGCTGGCGATGTTCGCCCTGCGCCGCAGCGGACTCGAAGGCTACGCCCAGATCGATCCGTCATTCATTGTCGGCGTGCTGGTTTGCGGGATGCTGGTGGGTGAGGTTCGCGATCAGTGGATGCGGCGCCTGGAGCGGCTGCAGATGGCCAACGAATATCGTCAATACCGTCTCGACGAATTCACCCGGGCGCACCAGATTCTGCGGGTCTCCCACGACCTGCTCGAGCAGCGCGTGGCCGGTAGCGACCAGAGCCTGCGCAGCTCCTTGCTGGGCTTGCGCGAAAAATTGCGGGTGATGCCGGACTCGGGCGATGCGTTGACCGCGCTGGCAGACCCGATCACGTCGATGCTTGGGCAGTACGGCGCGTTGCGCGTGGCCGGTCTGTACGGCGTTGACGAGCGTGAAGAAAATGTCTTGCCTGACGCGTTGGCAACGATCGGCGTGATGGGGCCGTTGGGCACCGAGGACGGTCTGGTCAAGCTGTGCCTGGAGCGCGGCGAACTGGTGAGCGTGCGTCAGGAGTTGATTGATTCCGGCACCTCGGCGCAGTTCTCATCGTTGCAGGCGTGCATCCCGTTGATCGATGCCGAGGGTCGTCTGCTGGCAATCCTGGCGGTTCGGCAGATGCCGTTCTTCGCCTTCCAGGATCGCACCCTGAGCCTGTTGGCGCTGCTCGCCGGGCACATCGCCGACCTGTTGCGCCGTGACCCGCATGTGTTGCAACTGCCCGACGCCGATGCCCAGCAATTCACCCTGCAGCTCAAACGCTCGCTGGTGGATGTCGAGAAACACGCATTGCCGGCCGGGTTGTTTGCCTTTGAAATGACCCGTCCCAACGACGAGCTGACGCGTCTGCTGGAGCGCAGCCAGCGCGGTCTCGATCTGCACTTGCCGGTGCGCAACAATCGCGATCATCAACTGTTGTTGGTGCTCTTGCCGTTGACCAGCCCGCAGGGCACCGAAGGTTATCTGGCGCGTATCAACCTGTTGTTGCATGAGCACTTTGGTATTGAAAGTGACATGGCGAGCCTGGGGGTGCGGGTGATGCCTTTCAATCTGGAGCCTGGTTGTGAACGCGACGGGCTGCGTAATTTCCTGTTCAACGAGTGTGGCCTGAATGATCAGCAAGTGGCTGTTTAGCGGAGCCTTGTTGTTAGAGGCGGGCAGCTGGGCCAGTTTGTGGCTCGCGGCGCCCGAGTTACAACAATTGCTGGTGTTCACCTTAAGCCATGGTCTGGCGTGCGCGCTGTTGTGCGGCGCGGTGTGGCTGTTGTTGCCGGCACGCTACCGTGCGCCGTTGCCCTGGAGCCCTCTGTTCATTTTCAGCCTGGCGTTCTTTGTGCCGGTGATCGGCACGATTGGTGTGGTCGCGTCGATCTTTCCGGCGCTGTACCTGCCGCGCAAACGCGACAAGCAAGCCTGGCAAGCCGTCGGTATTCCGAGCCTGCCGTATCGCGCGCAGCAGCAATTGCATTCGCCGATCTTTGCCGATGGCGGTTTGCAGGATGTGCTGCGCCATGCGCCCGATCCGGATCAGCGTCTGGCCGCGTTGCTGGCCACGCGACGCATGCCGGGCAAGGAAGCGGTGCCGATCCTCAAACTGGCGCTGGGCGATCCCAGCGACGACGTGCGGCTATTGGCGTACTCGATGCTCGACAAGCAGGAAAGCGACATCAACCTGCGTATCCAGATTGCCCTGGGGCAACTGAGCGGCGCCAATGCCAAAAACGCCGGTACGTTGCATGGCACGCTGGCGCGTTGGTACTGGGAGCTGGCGTACCTCGGCCTGGCGCAAGGCAGCGTGCTTGAACACGTGCTCAATCAGGCCAGCGAACACGCCACGCAAGGGCTTGAAGCGGGCGAGGGCGGCGAGCTGTTCTTGCTGGCCGGGCGCATTGCGCTGGAGCGAGGTGATATCGAGCGCGCCGAAATGCTCTTGCATCAGGCCCAGGACAACGGCATGGGCGCTGCTCAGGTGTTGCCGTTCCACGCCGAACTGGCGTTCGAGGCCGGTCGTTATCACGAAATTCCCGGGTTGCTCGAGAAGCTTCCCGAGAAAACCCGCCAGCGGCCACCGCTCGCTGAGCTGGTGAGGAGCTGGACATGAATCACAAGGAAGCGGCGCCGACGGCCGACATCTGTCTGCTGCTCGAAGGCACCTGGCCTTACGTGCGCGGCGGTGTATCGAGTTGGATTCACCAGATGATTCTTGGCCTGCCGGAGCTGACCTTCTCGGTGATGTTCATCGGCGGCCAACGTTCGGCCTACCCGTCGCGGCGCTATGAAATCCCCTCGAATGTGCTGCACATCGAAGAGGTGTTTCTCGAGGATGCGACCCATCCGACCAACACCCGCGGAACGCCGCGGGAGGCTGACCCGCAGCAGTTGCTGGATCTTTATCGTTTCCTGCACCACCCGGACGCGCCGGAGCCCGAGCTGGGGGAGCGCCTGCTCGACTGCATCGCGCAGGGCCGCATGACCCTCGACGATGTGCTGCGCAGCCGCGCCAGTTGGGAGGCGTTGAGCGAAGGGTATCGGCTGCATTGCGCCGACCCGTCCTTCGTCAATTATTTCTGGACCCTGCGTTCGATGCAGTCGCCGTTGCTGATGCTCGCCGAAGCGTCACGTAAAATGCCGCGAGCGCGGATGCTGCATTCGATTTCTACTGGCTACGCCGGGTTGCTGGGGTGCATCCTCAAGCAGCGCTGGAACTGTACCTACTTGCTCAGCGAGCACGGGATTTACACCAAGGAACGCAAGATCGACCTGGCCCAGGCCAGCTGGATTGCCGAGAGTTCCGGGCAGGCGCTCAATCGCAGCCTCGACGCCGGCTCGGGTTACATCCGCACCTTGTGGGTACGCTTCTTCGAACGCATCGGTCAACTGACCTACAACAGCGCCGACAACATCATCGCGTTGTATGACGGCAACCGTCAGCGGCAAATCAAGGATGGCGCCGACCCGACCCGCACCCAGGTCATTCCGAACGGCATCGACCTGCCGCAGTGGACCGCGGCACTGGAATCCCGTGCACCCGGCATTGCGCCCGTGGTGGGCTTGATCGGGCGTGTGGTGCCGATCAAGGACGTGAAAACCTTCCTGCGGGCCATGCGCGGTGTGATCAGCGCCATGCCGGAGGCTGAAGGCTGGATCGTCGGTCCCGAAGAGGAAGACCCTGAATACGTCAGTGAATGCCGCAGCCTGATGGCCAGCCTGGGTCTGGAGGGCAAGGTGCATTTCCTTGGTTTCCAGCGCATCCAGGAGATCCTGCCGAAACTCGGCCTGATGGTGCTCACCTCGATCAGCGAGGCGCAACCGCTGGTGATCCTCGAAGCCTGGGCCGCCGGTACGCCGGTGGTCAGCAGCGACGTGGGGTCGTGCCGAGAATTGATCGAAGGCGGCAGCGCCGAAGACCGCGACCTCGGCCTGGCCGGCAAAGTGGTGGCGATTGCCGATCCACAGGCCACCTGCGCCGCGATCCTCGAACTGCTGCGCAGCCCGCAGCGCTGGCAGGCCGCTCAGGCCAGCGGCTTGTTGCGGGTCAATCGTTACTACACCGAAGCCTTGATGCTGCAGCGTTATCGCGACTTGTATCAAGCAGCCATGGAGAACAATTAAATGGCCGGCATTGGCTTCGAACTGCGCAAGATCCTTTCGCGCGACTCCTACACCGCGACCTTGCACGCCTACATATATGCCGGTCTGATCAGCTCCGGACCCTGGGTGTTATCAATCATCAGCGTGATGCTGGTGGGGATCATCAGCCTGGGCATTGTGATACCCAACACACTGGTGGGGCAGTTTCTGGTGACGGTGACCTACCTGATGGCCACCTCATTGATACTCACCGGTGGCTTGCAGCTGTTCTTCACCCGGTTCGTGTCCGACCGATTGTTCGAGCACCAGTACGAGCAGATCCTCCCCAACTTGCTGGGTATCCTGTTGCTGGTCACGCTCTCTGCCGGCGTGCTGGGCATCATCGTACTGGCCGTGTTGTTCGATCAACCGCTGATCTACCGGGTGCTGGTGCTGTCGAATTTCGTGGTGCTGTGCAACTTGTGGCTGGTGATCATCTTCCTGTCGGGGATGAAGGCCTATAACCGCATTCTGCTGGTCATGCTGGTGGGCTACACGCTGATGGTCGCCAGCGCCTATGTGCTGAGCTTCCTGAAGCTACCGGGCTTGCTGCTGGCGCTGTTGATCGGGCACAGCACGCTGCTGTTTCTGTTCCTCTACGACATCCTGCGCGAGTACCGTGCGGAGAAACTGATCGCCTTCGATTTCCTCGATCGTCGCCACGTTTTTCTCAGCCTGCTCGCCACCGGTTTCTTCTACAACTTCGGCATCTGGATCGACAAGTTCCTGTTCTGGTTCAACCCCGGCACCTCGAACATCGTCATCGGTCCGCTGCGCGCGTCTATCCTTTATGACCTGCCGATCTTCCTTGCTTACCTGGCGATCATCCCGGGGATGGCGGTGTTCCTGGTGCGCATCGAAACCGATTTTGCCGAATGGTATGACCGTCTGTTCCGGGCGATCCGCGAGGGTGAAACCTTGCAGCACATTAGCTCGCTGAAAACCGAGATGACCTTGTCGATCCGTCAGGGCCTGCTGGAAATCTGCAAGGTGCAGGGGCTGACGGTGGTGCTGTTGTTCCTGTTCGCACCGCGTCTGCTGGATTGGCTGGGTATCTCCAGCTACTACTTGCCGCTGTTCTATATCGACCTGATCGGCGTCAGTATTCAGGTGGTGTTCATGGCTTTGCTCAACGTGTTCTTCTACCTGGACAAGCGCACGGTGGTGCTGGAGTTGTGCGTGCTGTTTGCGGTGTTGAACGGGGCGCTGACCCTGCTGAGCATGTACCTCGGCCCAAGCTTCTTTGGCTATGGGTTCACGCTGTCGTTGCTGGTCTGTGTACTGCTCGGGCTGCACCGATTGTCCACGGCGCTGGAAGACCTGGAGTACGACACCTTCATGTTGTCATCGCGCTAACGGTACTTGCGGGTATAAAAAAGAGGCACTGGCGATCATCGCCATGTGCCTTTTTTTTCGCTTGATGGCTTCCGACTGACGTCACTTGAAAGGCCAAGGTACGCTGCTAACCTTGTCGTGCCACCGGTGTCGGCAGTGAGCTGTCACTGGCCAGCGACATGCGATTTGCCCGTCGCGAAAAAGCCATTCTCTCGCAATGGGAAATCGGCGCCGCGCTGGTGCCGGGTGGTGG
>Ga0255338_1001899_pt1 | contig 35198 bp, 3 predicted proteins | sample MeOH1_35cm_T4_19_FD_203715 | JGI IMG/M metagenome (GOLD analysis project Ga0255338, IMG submission 203715) | Sandy soil microbial communities from University of British Columbia, Vancouver, Canada - MeOH1_35cm_T4_195 | ecosystem: Engineered > Artificial ecosystem > Sand microcosm > Unclassified ...
TTGTGCACCGCGGCAGCGCAGACGCGACGGAAGGCGTCGACGGTCTCGGGCGGGAGGGCTTCGCCGATCACGAACACGTGCCGCAGCGTCGAGCAGGTACCGGCTGGCGCATGCGCGGCGAACACGCTCAGCATCGACGGCACGAAGTCCGTCAGCGTCACTCCGTGCCGCGCGATCGTCTCGGCGACGTACACGGGGTCGCGGTGACCGTCGTGGGTGGCGACGACGAGGGCGGCGCCGGCGCGCAGGGGCAGGAACCAGCCCCACAGCGACACGTCGAAGGTGGTGGCGGTCTTCTGCAGATAGACGTCGCCGGCGGCGATCTCGTACTCGTGGGCCATCCACTCGAGCTGGTTGACGATGGCCTCGTGTGAGACGCACACACCCTTGGGGCGTCCCGTGGAGCCGGACGTGAAGATCACGTAGGCGGGGGTGCCGGGACGGATCGGGCCGGCCAGCTCGTCGTCCCGGATCGGGTCGGGCGCGTAGCCCCGCAGGTCGAGGTCGTCGACCAGGACGGGGGCGACCGTGCCGGGCAGGTCCGCCGCGTCCGCGCGGGTGCTCAGGACGCACACCGGTTGCGCAGTGGACAGGATGTGCCCGATGCGGTCGGCCGGGTGGTCGGGATCGAGCGGGACGTAGGCGCCGCCCGCCGCGACGACCGCGTAGATCGCGACCGGGAGGTCGATTGAACGCCGGATAGCCAGTGCCACAAGGGTTTCGGGTCCGACACCGAGACCGACGAGATACCGGGCGAGCCGGTTGACGCGCGCGTCGAACTGTGCGTAGGTGAGCGTCTCGTCGCCGAAGACGACGGCCGCCGCGTCCGGGCGACGGGCAGCGGCGTCCCGGTACGCGGCCAGCAACCCGGCCGCCCGGACCGGATGCACGGCACGGTCGTTGCCCGCGGCGAGGGCGCGGTGCTCGGCGGTGTCGAGGAGGTCGAGGTCGCCCACCACGCGGTCGGTGCCCGCGGCGAGGGCTGCGAGCAGACGGATCAGGCGCCCGGCGAAACCCTGCACCGTGGACTCGTCGAAAAGGTCGGTCGCGTAGGTGAACTGCGCCGACATTCCGGCGGGCTTCCCGGCTTCCTCGCGGGGCGAGACGGTCAGCTGCAGATCGAACTTGGCGACGGCCCCACCGAGGTCGACGGATTCGATCTCGACGTCCGGCAGGGTCACCTCGGCGCGGTCGAGGTTCTGGAAGAACAGCGCCACCTGGAACAGCGGGTGGTGCCCGGCCGATCGCACCGGATCGAGCACCTCCACGAGCCGCTCGAACGGCAGCTCCGCGTTGTCGAATGCCGCGAGGTCGACGTCCCTGACCCGGCCGAGCAGTTCGGCGAACGTGGCGTCGGGCTCCACCCGGGTGCGCAGCACGAGGGTGTTGACGAACATGCCGACGAGATCGTCGAGTGCGCGCTCGCCGCGGCCGGCGACGGGTGTGCCGATCGCGATGTCCGCGGTGCCCGACAGGCGCGACAGCAGTACCGCCAGCGCGGCGTGGACGACCATGAACGCGGACGTGCCGGTCGCCTGGGCGGCGGCTTCGACCGCCTCGTGCAGGGCGGCGTCGACCTCGAAGTCGACGGTGGCGCCGCGGCCCGAGGCCTCCACCGGCCGAGGCCGGTCGGTCGGCAGGTCGAGACGGTCGGGGAGGTCGGCGAGGGCGCCCCGCCAGAACTCGATCTCCCGCGCCGCCGGTGATGCGGGGTCGGACTCGTCACCGAGCACGGCGCGCTGCCAGAGGGCGTAGTCGGCGTACTGCACCGCGAGCGGTTCCCACGCGGGGGCCGCCCCGCCGCTGCGTGCGACGTACGCGGTGACCAGGTCCCGCACGAAGGGGGCGATGGAGGCGCCGTCGGCGGCGATGTGGTGGACGACCACGACGAGGACGTGCTCGTCGTCGGCCGACCGCAGTAGTTCGACCCGCAGCGGCACCTCGGACGTGACGTCGAAGCCGGCCGTCGCGAGCCGGGCGACCGCTGCGGCGATCTCGTCGGGCGCCGTCGGCACCGGGTCGAGCGGGTGCGCCGCCTCCTCCGGCGGCAGGATCAGTTGCGATCCGATGCCGTCGTGCTCGGGATAGACGGTGCGCAGCACCTCGTGCCGTGCCACGACGTCGGCGAGGGCCCGCCGCAGGGCATCGACGTCGAGTGCCCCGCGGACGCGCAGCGCGACGGGGATGTTGTTCGCGGCCGACGCCGGATCGAACCGGTTGAGGAACCACATCCGCTGCTGAGCCAGCGACAGCGGGATCGGATCGGGGCGCGGCCCGGCGACGAGCGGTTGCTGCGCGCCCGCCCCGACGGAGGGTTCGACGAGTGCGGCGAGGCCTTCGACGGTGGACGCCTCGAACAACAGCCGCGCGGGGACCCGGGTGGCGAGGCGTTCCCCGAGGCGGGCGGCCGCGCGGGTGGCGACGAGGGAGTTGCCGCCGAGTTCGAAGAAGTCGTCGTCGAGGCCGGCTCGTTCGGCGCCGAGCAGCTCGGTGAACACCTCTGCCACGGCCTGTTCCGTGGCGGAACGGGGTGCGCGGTATTCGTGCGTGGGCAATTCCGGTTCGGGCAGGGCCGACCGGTCGAGCTTGCCGACCGGGGTCAGCGGGATCCGGTCGAGCGGCACGATCACGGCCGGCACCATGTGGGCCGGCAGCCGGTGGGAGACGAACTCGGTCAGGGCGTCGGGGTCGACGTCCGCACCCGGGACGGGATGGACGTACGACACCAGCCGGGCCTCCCCGGAGGGGGCCTCCCGTCCCACCGTCACCGCGAAGTCGGCATCGGGGTGCGCGGCCAGCGCGGCGTCGATCTCCCCGAGCTCGATCCGGAATCCGCGGATCTTGACCTGGAAGTCGTTGCGCCCCATGTAGATCAGCCCGGCCTCGCCCGATCGGACGAGGTCACCGGTCCGGTACAGGCGGGTGCCGCCGACTCCGGCGACGAACCGCTCGGCGGTCAGCGCGGCGCGTCGATGGTAGCCGCGGGCGAGGCCGGGGCCTTCGAGATACAGCTCCCCCACGACTCCGGCCGGGACCGGGTTGAGTCGCTCGTCCAGCACGTGCGCGGTCATTCCGCGGATTGCCCGGCCGATCGTGACCTGCTCGCCGGGCTGCAGCGCGTGCGAGATGTTGGTCATGATGGTGGTCTCGGTGGGTCCGTAGCCGTTGAAGAATCGGCGGCCGGGTGCCCATCGCGCGACCAGGTCCGGCGGGCACGCCTCGCCGCCCACGACCACCATCGCGAGGGTGTCCAGCCCGGCCGGGTCGACGGACGCCAGCGCCGCGGGCGTGACGAAGGCGTGGGTGACCTGCCGGCTGCGCAGCAGCTCCGCGAGGTCCTCGCCGCCGTACACGGACGGTGGGGCGATGACCATGGTGGAGCCCGCACCGACGGCGAGCAGCAACTCGAGGACGGACGCGTCGAAGCTGGGGGACGCGAAGTGCAGGGTGCGCGAGGCCGGGGTCAGCGCGTAGCGCTCGACCTGTTCGGCGCAGAAGCCCTCCAGTCCGGTGTGGGTGACGACCACGCCCTTGGGCCGGCCCGTGGAACCGGAGGTGTAGATCACGTACGCGGGGTGCTCCGCCCGCAGCGTCCGGACCCGGTCGTCGAGCGCGACGGGTGCCGCGGACTGTTCGGCGAGGGCGGCGCGGGTCTCGGTGGAATCGAGGGCGATCCAGGGCACCGAGCCGGGCAGGTCCGGTACCGAGGCGGTGAGGGTCAGTCCGGCGCGGGCTCCCGAGTCGTCGATCATGTGCCGGACCCGGTCCTCCGGGTAGTTGGGATCGACGGGCACGAACGCCGCGCCGGCCTTGGCGACGGCCCACACCGACAGCACCGACTCGATCGACCGGGTCGACGCGACGGCGACCACGTCCTCCGGTCCGATCCCGCGCCGGATGAGCAGTCGCGCCAGGCGGGAGGAGGCCGAGTCGAGCTCGCCGTAGCTCAGGGTGCGGTCCTCGAACACCACCGCGGCCGCGGCGGGATCACGCTCGACTGCTGCTGCCAGGAGCTGGGGCAGAAGGGCGGCGCGGGGTCCGCGCCTGCGGCTGGGTCGCTGCCGGGCCGGCCGGCGGCCTCGTGAGTCGTCCGGCCGTCGGTCCCCCGAACCGTCGACACTCATCCCCGCGTGCTCCGTCGCCGGTCGTCCTGCGCGTGCACACCCAGCATCATCCACCTCGCGTATCCCTCTTCGTCCCGGCCGTCGCCCCCTGCACACGACAGTGCAGGGCGGCACGCGCCAGCCCCATTAGACCATCGGGGTGTCCGGGGCTTCGTTACGGTCGAAACCGGGAGGTCGGGCGCGGATCACACTCCGCGTCCACCGGGAGGACGACGAGCGGTACGGGTCAGCGGGCACCCCCGATCCAGCGGTCGAGCACGGGACCGATCCGGGCGAGGGCCTCCTGCGACGTCATCTTCCAGTGGGTGGCCTGGACCGATTCGACCGCCAGCGTGCCGGCGACATGCGTCCGCCACTGCGGGGCGCGGGCAGCCGAGGTTCCGTCCTCGCCCGCGGCAAAGAACAGCAGGTCCCCGTCGAAGCGGGCGGGCCGGTGCTCCGCGAGCAGCCGGTAGGACCGGCGCACGCCTTCGAAGATGCGCTCGAGGCGGGGCAGGGTCAGCGCGTCGAACGGGGCCGGCAGGTCGGCGACCAGTTCCAGTGCCTGCTCGGGAGTGAACTGCGCCGGGTCGAGGCCGGCCCCGACGTCGGTTCCGATCGCGCCGAGCAGGTCGGCGACGGTGACCGCGGACGGGACCGTCTCGGTGGGGGCACCCGGTGGGTGCGCGTCGAGCAGGGCGAGGGTGGCGACCTCGTGGCCGTCCGCCCGCAGCCGGACCGCGGCGGCGTGGGCGATGATGCCGCCGAGCGACCAGCCGACCAGATGATAGGGGCCGGCGGGCTGGATCCGCCGGATCCGCTCCACGTACCCCGCGGCCCACGCGTCGATGCTCTCGGGCAGCGGTTCGTCGTCGCTCAGGGCCGGCGACTGCAGACCGTAGAGGGGCCGCTCGGGGTCGAGGTGGCGGGCCAGGCCCGCGAAGCTCCACGACAGACCGATCACCGGATGGATGCAGAACACCGGCTCGGCGGCACCGCCCGGGCGCAACGTCAGCACCGCGTCGAACCCGGCGGTGTGATCACCCGGGTCGCCGGCGGATCCCTCGATCCGGGCGGCGAGGGCTGCGACGGTCGGGGTGAGGAACATCCACTGCAACGACACCGGCAGGTTCGTGCGTTCGCGCAGCCGGGCGATCACCCGCACCGCGCTCAGCGACGTGCCGCCGAGGTCGAAGAAGTCGTCGTCGAGACCGACTCGGAACCCGCCGGCGTCCCCCGCCGGCCCGAGAACCTCGCGGTAGGCGGCGGCGACCTCCGTCTCGAGCGGAGTGCGCGGCGGGCGGTGGTGCCGCGGGGCGATCACCGGCTCGGGGAGCGCCGCACGGTCGAGCTTGCCGTGCGGGTTCAGCGGTAGCGCATCGAGGGTGACGACGCCGGCGGGCACCATGTAGGAGGGCAGGGTCTCGGCGAGCGCCGCGCGGAGGCGGGCCACGTCGATCCGCCCGGCGGCCGGAACCACGAAGGCCACCAGCCGGTCCCCGCCGTGGACGGCGACCGCGGCGTCGCGGACCGACGGCTGGGCGCGCAGCGCGGCCTCGATCTCGCCGAGCTCGATCCGGAACCCGTGCACCTTGACCTGGAAGTCGGCGCGCTCGAGATACTCCAGGGTGCCGCGGCCGGGGTCGTCGCCGTCGATGCGCCAGCGCACCACGTCCCCGGTGCGGTAGAGGCGGGTGCCGGGCGCACCGAAGGGGTTGGCGACGAACCGCTCGGCGGTCAGGCCGGGACGGCCCAGGTATCCGCGGGCGAGCTGCACGCCGGCGAGGTACAGCTCACCGGCCACGCCCGGCGGCACGGGATGCATCCGTTCGTCGAGGACGAACGTCTGGGTGTTGGGGACGGGATCGCCGATGGGCACGGAGGTGTGCGTCGGGGCGGTGACCGCGTGCGCGGTCACCGAGACCGCGGCTTCCGTCGGGCCGTACAGGTTCACCAGGTCCGCCTTCGAGGCGCCGAGCGTGCGTCGCGCCGTCGGGGCGGGCAGTACCTCGCCGATGGCGAGGACGCGGCGCAGGGTGCCGGGCAGCGTGCCGGCCGAGTCCTCGAGCAGCGCCTCGAGCATCGACGGCACCACGTGCAGGATCGTGACCTTCTCGCGGCGGATCAGGTCGTTGAGGTAGGACGGGTCGCGGTGCCCGTCGTGGGCGGCGATCACCAGCCGGGCGCCGCACGTGAGTGCGGACCAGAACTCCCACACCGACAGGTCGAAGGTCGCGGCCGTCTTGAGCAGGACCGCGTCGTCGGGACCGAGATCGTAGTGCGCCCGCTTCCAGGCGATCTGGTTGACGATCGCCTCGTGCGGCACGGCCACGCCCTTCGGGCGTCCGGTCGATCCGGAGGTGTAGATGACGTACGCCGTGTTCGCGGCGCGCAGCGGCGCACGCCGGTCGGTGTCGGCGAGCGGCGCGGGATCGAGGTCGCCCAGGTCGAGGCGGTCGACGTCGAGCACCCTCCGGCCCGCCAGGGCGTCGACCCGGTCGGCGGTGGTCGACAGCACGCACTGCGGGGCCGCCGCGTCGAGGACGTACCGGTTGCGGGCCGCGGGGTGGTCGGGGTCCAGCGGCAGGTAGGCGCCGCCGGCCTTGGCGACGGCGTACATCGCCACCACGAGGTCGACCGAACGCCGGATACAGAGAGCCACTGTGGATTCGGGCCCCACACCCTGGGTCACGAGGTGACGGGCGAGCCGGTTGACGCGCGCGTCGAAGTCCCGATACGTGAGGGTGCCGCCGCGGAACACGAGGGCGGGGGCGTCCGGGGTGGCCGCGACCTGCTCGTCGAACAGGTCGACGAGGGTCCGGCCGGCGGAGAGGTCGGCCTGTTCGGCTTCCCATGCCCGCATCATCTCGGCCAGTTCCGCAGAGTCGTGCAGGTCGATGTCGCCGACGACGGCAGCGGGGTCGTCGACGACCGCCCGGAGTATCCGCAGATACCGCGCGAGCAGACGCCGGACCGACGGTGCGTCGAACAGGTCGGTGGCGTAACCGAATTCGATGTCGAAACCGCCCGGGCCGCCGCCCACGGCGTGATCGACCACCGTGACGTGCAGATCGAAACGCGCTGCGTACGAATCGCTCTCGACCGGAGTGATCCGCAGGCCCGGCAGCTCGAGGGCTTCCCGGGCGAAGTTCTGGTAGGAGAACCCGACCTGGAAGATCGGGTGGCGTGCGGTGGACCGGACCGGATCGAGCACCTCCACGAGGCGTTCGAAGGGGACGTCGGCGTGCGCGAACGCGTGCAGGTCGGTGTCGCGGACCTGCTCGAGCAGTGTCGCGAACGAGTCGGCGGCGTCGACGTCGGTCCGCAGGGCGAGCATGTTGACGAACATGCCGATCAGCCCGTCGAGTTCGGGGGCCGTGCGCCCCGCGACGGGCGTGCCGACGACGACGTCGTGCGTGTTCGACACGCGCGCCAGCAGCACCGCGAGGACGGCGTGCAGCACCATGAAGGGTGTCACGCCGCGCTCGCGGGCGAGTGCGCTGATCGCGTCGTAGGTGGTCTCGTCGACGTGCGCCGAGACCCGGTCCCCCGCATGACCGACGACGGGAGGCCGGGGCCGGTCGGTGGCGAGCTCGAGGTGTTCGGGGATGCCGTCGAGGGCGCGCCGCCAGTAGGCCAGCTGCCGGGCCGTGCCCGACCGGGGATCGTCCTCGTCGCCGAGGGCGTCGAGCTGCCACAGGGTGTAGTCGGCGTACTGGACGGGCAGCGGTTCCCACGCCGGTTCCCGGCCCGTCGAGCGCGCGGTGTAGGCGGTGACGAGGTCCCGGACGAGCGGACCCAGCGACGAGCCGTCGCCCGCGATGTGGTGGAGGACCACGGCGAGCACGTGCTCGTGGTCGGCGAGGCGGAAGAGCCGGACTCGCACGGGAACCTCGCCGGTGACGTCGAACCGCCCTCCCGCGAAGGCCGCGAGCCGGGCCGGGGCGTCGGAGTCGGTCGCGTCCTCCGGCCCGAGGTCGAGCGGGACGTCGCCGACGTCGAGGATGCGCTGCTCACCGACGCCGTCGACCTCGGGGTACACCGTCCGGAGCGTCTCGTGTCGCGCGACGACGTCCCGCACGGCGGCCCGCATCGCGTCGACGTCGAGCCTGCCGGACAACCGGACGGCGAGCGGGATGTTGAACACCGCCGAGTCCGGGTCGAGGCGGTTGAGGAACCACATGCGCTGTTGCGCGGGCGAGAGCGGGATCCGGTCGGGGCGCGGGCGCCGCGGCAGCAGGCCGCGCGCGGCCGTCGGCGCGGCCGCCACCCGGGCTGCGAGCGCCTCGACCGTGGTGGCGTCGAACAGGTCGGCGGCCGACACGGTGACGCCGAGCGCTGCCCTGATCCGGCCGATCACCCGCGTGGCGAGCAGCGAGTTGCCGCCCAGGTCGAAGAAGTCGTCGTGGACCGAGACCCGCTGCACCCCGAGCACGTCGCCGAACGCCTCCGCCACGGCCACCTCCGCGGCGGAGGCCGGCGCCCGGTACGGAGCCGACGCGATCTCGGGCTCGGGCAGAGCCGCCCGGTCGAGCTTGCCCACGGGCGTCAGCGGGATGGTCTCCAACGCGATCACCGACGACGGGATCATGTGGGCCGGCAGCCGCTCGGCGACGAACGCGGTGAGCACGGCGACGTCGATCGCGGAACCGGCGGCGGCGTGCACGTACGTGACGAGACGGGTGTCCCCCGTCGCGCCCCGGTAACCGACGGTGGCGGCGAAGTCGACGGTGGGATGCGCGGCGAACGCCGCGTCGATCTCCCCGAGCTCGATGCGGAAGCCACGCACCTTGACCTGGAAGTCGTTGCGGCCCAGGTACGTGATGCCCTCTCGTGCCGAACGCGGGGACCGTACCAGGTCGCCGGTGCGGTACCGCCGGGCGCCGCCGGGGGCGGCGACGAAACGGGTGGCCGTCAGTCCGGGTCGCTCGTGATACCCGCGGGCGAGGCCGGATCCGGTCAGGTACAGCTCGCCGGCCGTGCCCGCCGGCACGGGCCGCAGGCGGGTGTCGAGGATCCGGGCGGCGACTCCGCGAACGGGCCTGCCGATGGTGACGGGTGCCCCGGGCGCGAGCGGCCCGGAGATGCTGGTCATGATCGTGGTCTCGGTGGGGCCGTACCCGTTGTGGAACCGGCGGCCGGGCGCCCAGCGCGCCACCAGGTCCGGAGGGCACGCCTCGCCGCCGACCACCACCGTCTCCAGGTCGTCCAGGCCCGTGGGATCGACCGAGGCGAGGGCGGCCGGCGTCACGAACGCGTGCGTGACCCGTTCCCTCCGCAGCAGCTCGGCCAGGTCGTCGCCGCCGTACACGGACGGCGGAGCGACGACCATCGTCGATCCGGATCCGACGGCGAGCAACAGTTCGAGCACCGATGCGTCGAAGCTGGGGGACGCGAAATGCAGGGTCCGGGCGGCGGGGGTGAGCCGGTAGCGCTCGACCTGCTCGGCACAGAAGTCCGCGAGTCCGGCCTGGGTGACCACCACCCCTTTCGGCCGTCCCGTCGAGCCCGAGGTGTAGATGACGTATGCGGGATGGTCGGGGCGCAGTGGACGTACGCGGTCGACGAAGGTGAGCGGGTCGGCCGGGCAGGCGTCGAGTTCCCTCCGGGTATCGGGCTCGTCCAGGACGAGGGTGTCGAACCCCTCGGGCACGACCCCCCGGTGTGCGACCACCGTGAGTGCGAGACGGGCGTCGGAGTCCGACAGCATGTACCGGACCCGATCGGCTGGATAGAGCGGGTCCACCGGGACGAACGCGGCGCCCGCCTTGGCCACCGCCCAGACGGCGAGAACGGACCGGATCGAGCGGGTGAGAAGCACCGCGACGCGGTCCTCGGGGCCGATGCCCCGCGCAATGAGCAGGCGGGCGAGCCGCGACGATTCGGCGTCGGCCTCCCGGTAGGTGAGGGTGTGTCCCTCCGCCGTGAGGGCGGGCGCTGCGGGGTCGCGTTCGACGGCGGCCGACAGCAGGTGCGGCAGCATCGTCGTGGGCGTCCGGCGCCGGGACGCGCGGAGCTTGCCACGTACGGTTGGGTAGACCACCTTGCTGTCCCCTCCGAATTCCGGATCCGTTGTGCGCGTGCGCATGCCGGGTCCGCTCATCGCCGGGGTAGCACGAACTGCCGCCACATCCGCCCTCCCCGGCGGACGTCGCTTCGCTGTCGTCTCGCGCACCGGAACCCCGACGATTCCCGGCGCAAGAGCACTTCGTCACCATTCCACACGAAAACAAACCGTGCCACCTGTTCGTACGTCCAGTAACTAAGTTACCGGCAGGTAGACCGGCATTCCGGACAGCGCCCGGCCGTGCCCGCGCGGCCCGTGCGGATGCCCGATTCGTCGCACGCCGCAGCGCCGTTCCGGAGTCGCCCCACGCGTGAGCGGCGCCCGCAAGCCTCCGCCTCCCCGCCGGGGCAGACCCGTCACCTGTGGTTTCGGAAAGAGACGCGGAACGCACGGCGGGAGACGCCCGTGTCGATCCGGCAATTCGATCCGGCAGTCTCGGTCGCCACCCGGCCGGTGCCGACACCGTCCCCGGTTCGTCCACCGATTGGACAATTCACTTTCGGCGTCCGACGTGACCTCGGACACAGCGGGCGCGCGCAGGCCACGCCCGCGGAATGCCGCACCCCTACGAGTCAGCGCGCGGCACACCCGCATTCCGGGCAGGAACCGTCCGACGTCCAGCCTGCCAACAGCGGTCCGAGACGAGTACACGCCCTCGGCCCGGTCATCTCCCAGTGCGAGACGGAAAGGTCGTGCCGATGCACCTCGTCCGCGACGTAGGGCGCCCAGTCCCGGCCCGAGTCCGCGTCCGGCCCGGCCTGCGACGCGGCGCCGACGAACAGCATGCGCCCCTCGTACCGGCCCGGAACATGCCCCTCGAGCGCATCGAACGAGCGCTCGATGCTCGTCAGGACGGACGCCGACAGATCCGGGTCGATGTCGTCGGCGAGCACCTCGAGACCGTCCTCGACCCCACCGGGTCCGCCACCGTGGCTCGCATTCAGGGCCACTGCCGCCACCGAGACCGGATCGACCGAGGAGCGCACGGCGTCGGGCAGGGAGGAGTCGAGGAGCACGAGCGAACCGACCTCGAGTCCGGCCCGCTGGAGCTGGACCGCCATCTCGTGCGCGATCACTCCGCCGAGGGACCACCCCACCAGATGGAAGGGACCGTCCGGGTGGACCCGCCGGACCTCCGAGACGTACCGGCCCGCCCAGGACGCGATCGAATCGGGGAGATCCGACTCGCCCGACAGTGCCGGGGACTGCAATCCGTAGACCGGGCGGCCCGGCTCGACGTACCGGGCGAGCGATGCGAAACTCCAGGCGAGCCCGATCACCGGGTGCACGAAGAACACCGGATCGCGCCCCTCGTCGCCCTCGCGCAGCGGCAGCAGCACGGCCAGGGCCGAGTCGGAGCCTCCGCTTGCCGCCGGCTCCTCGTCCGCCGACCGCTCGATCCGGGCCGCCAGGTCGGCCACCGCCGGATGAGCGAACACCCATTCGAGCGGGATCGGACGATCGAGTCGGCGGGTGAGCTCACGGGTCACCCGCACGGCCACGAGGGACGACCCGCCGAGAACGAAGAAGTCGTCGTCGGATCCGACCCGGTCCGCGGCGAGGACGTCCGCGAACACCTGCGCAACCGCGCGCTCGACCGGCGTCGCCGCAGCCCGGTAGGACGCCCGCGCGGGCATCGGCACGGGCAGCGCGCCACGATCGACCTTGCCCGTCGCCCCGACGGGGAGCCGGTCCAGGCGCACGATCGAAGCCGGCACCATGTAGTTCGGCAGTTCGTCCGCGAGCTCGCTGCGTAGGGACGTCGCATCGAAGTCCGATTCGTTCTGTGCAGCAACGACATACGCGACGATCCGCGCGCCGGTCGCCGCGTCCTGATGCACCGTCGCGACCGCGGCCGACACGATGGGCAGGCGCAGCAGCGCGGCCTCGATGTCGCCGAGCTCGATCCGGAATCCGCGAAGCTTGACCTGGGAGTCGCCACGCCCGACGTGCTCGAGGACTCCCTCAGCGGTCCACCGGGCCAGATCGCCGGTGCGGTACAGCCGTCCCCCGGCCCCGAAGGGGTCGGCAACGAACCGGTCCGCGGTCACCCCGGGGCTTCCGCTGTATCCCCGCGCGAGCTGCCGGCCCGCCAGATAGAGCTCACCGGTCACTCCGGTGGGCACGGGGCGCAGCCGCCGGTCGAGTACATAGACGCGGGTGTTCCACTCGGGCACCCCGATCGGCACCTGGTCGGCGTCCGCCGCCGTGACCCGGTGCGCCGTGACCGACACGGCCGCCTCGGTGGGTCCGTACAGGTTGACGAGTTCCGCCCGGCTCGACCGGCGGCACGCCCCGGCGACAGCCCCCGGGAGCGTCTCCCCGATCGAGAGCACCCGTCGCACCGAGGTGGGCAGCTCTCCGCCTGCACCAGAGATCAGGGCGCTCAGCAGGGATGGAACCAGGTACAGCGTCGTGACGGCTTCGCGTTCGACGAGCGCGAGCAGGCGGTCCGGATCGCGGCGGGACTCGGGATCGGCAACCACCAGCCGGCCGCCGCATGTCGTGGCGCCCCAGAACTCCCACACCGACAGGTCGAACGTGGCCACGGTCCGCTGTACCGTCACCTCCCCCGGACCGAACTCGAACTCCGCATGCAGCCAACGCAACTGGTTGACCACCGCGCCGTGGTCCACCGCCACGCCCTTGGGCACACCCGTCGATCCCGACGTGAACAAGATGTAGGCGAGGTTCGCGGGATGCAGCGGCGCAGTCCTGTCCGCGTCGGTCACCGGGGCCGCCGAGTGCTGCGACAGATCCACCCTCGAGACATCGAGAACCCGGACCGGCTCCGGCACCACCTCGCTCGCGACGCCGGCGGATGCCGCGGACACGAGCACCGTCGCCGGCCGCGCCGCCGCGACCATGCGCACCAGCCGTGCGGCCGGAAGCGACGGATCGAGCGGAACGTACGCGCCCCCGGCGGCGGACACCGCGTACATCGCGACGACGAGCTCCACCGATCCGGGAATCAGCAGACCGACCCGGACCTCCGGCCCGACACCCACCGCCACCAGCGCGCGGGCCAGCCGGGCGACGCGGTCGCCGAGCTCACCGTACGTCAACTGCACCCCGTCCCCGACGAGCGCGACCTCGTCCGGGCGTTCGCGTACCTGGCGCCGGAGCAGATCGGGCAAGCAGTCGCCGACCGCACAGTCGCCGCCCGCACGGTCGCCGCCCGGACTGTCGACGCGGGTGTCGTTCGCGGCCTCGAGCAGCGCCTGTCGTTCCCCGTCGACGAGGAGATCGGCGTCGCCGACCGCGCGGTCGGGAGCCGAGACCAGTTCGCCCAGGATCCGGACGAACCGGTCCGCGACGGACGCCGCCGCGTGGCCGTCGAAGAGATCGGTGGCGTACGACAGATGCCCGCCGATCCCCGCCGGCGTCCCGTCCGCCGCGTAGCTGTCACCGACGATCAGGTGCAGGTCGAACTGGGCGATCTCCCCTGTGACGTCGACCCGGGCCGCCGTCAGGCCGGGGAGTTCGAAATCGACCGCTCCGAGGTTCTGGAACGACAGGCCCACCTGGAACAGCGGATGCCGCGCCATGGACCGGGCCGGCGCCAGCGCCTCGACGAGCTGTTCGAACGGGACGTCCGCGTGGGCCAGGGCCTGGAGGTTCTTCTCCCGGGCCTGCGCGAGCAGCGAAGTGAAGGAGGCGGCCGGGTCGACCCGCGTCCGGAACACGAGGGTGTTCACGAACATCCCGATCAGGTCGTCGAGGGCTGCCTCGCCTCGGCCGGCCACCGGGGTGCCCACGGCGACGTCCTCGGTGCCGGACAGCCGGGCCAGCAGCACCGCGAAGGCGGCGTGCACGACGGTGAACGGCGTCGTCCTCGTTGCCGCCGCGAGTGCCGCCACCCTGCCGTGCAGGTCCGCGTCGATCGTGACGGGAACCCGGTCGCCCCGGTAGGACTGAACCGGGGGCCGCGGCCGGGTCGTGGGCACCGGCAACTGGTCGGGCAGACCGGCCAGTTCGTCGGCCCAGAAGGCGAGCTGGCGGGAGACACGCGACGCCGGGTCGGTTTCGCTGCCCAACAGGTCCCGCTGCCACAGGGTGTAGTCCGCGTACTGCACGGGAAGTGGCTGCCACGCAGGTTCGCGGCCCGCCTGGCGCGCGCTGTACGCGTGGGCCAGATCACGGACGAGCGGCGCCACGGAGTATCCGTCCGCTGCGATGTGGTGCACCACGACGAGCAGGACGTGTTCGGCCGGGGACAACCGGAACAGCCGCACGAGGACCGGCACGGACCTGGTGACATCGAACCGGGTCGCCGCCGCCGACCGGACGGCGGCGCGGAGTGCCGGTTCGTCGACGTCCGTCGGGTCCAGGGCGGGCGCACCGGCGCCGGCGGGCAGTATCTGCTGGACCGGCACCCCGTCGACCTCGGGGTAGAAGGTCCGGAGGACCTCGTGGCGGGCGACGACGTCGGCGATCGCCGACTGCAGCGCCGCCCGATCGAGTCGCCCGGTCAGCCGCACAGCCATCGGAATGTTGTAGGCCGCGGCGGTCGCCTCGAACCGGCTGAGGAACCACATCCGCTGCTGGGCGGGCGACAGCGGAATCCGTTCCGGACGCGGCCGGGCGGCCAGGGCGGGCGAGCCGCCGGACCCGATGCGGCGTTCCACGGCTGCCGCCAGCGACTCGATCGTCGACGCCTCGAAGATCACGCGCACGGGGACCGACGCGTGCAGCGCCGCCCCGAGCCGGGCGACGACGCGCGTGGCGATCAGCGAATTCCCGCCGAGCGCGAAGAAGTCGTCGTCGAGACCGAGTCGCTCCGCGCCGAGCACCTCCCCGATCACCGAGGCGACGGTCCTTTCGACCGCGGTGGCGGGCGGGCGGAACTCCCGGACGGCCGGGACGGGTTCGGGCAGGGCTCGGCGATCCACCTTCCCGGAGGTGGTGAGCGGGAGCGTCCCGAGCACGGTCACCACGTCGGGCACCATGTACCGCGGCAGCACGCGTCCCACGGCCGCACGAACGGTGGCACCGTCGACCGCGGCACCGTCCGCCGGCACGACGTACGCGGTGAGCTGCGCACCGTGGGTCCCGTCGTGGACGGTCACGGCGGCCTGCGCGATCTCCGGCTGCGCCAGGAGTGCCGCCTCGATCTCCCCCAGCTCGATTCGCAGGCCGCGCACCTTCACCTGGAAGTCGTTGCGGCCCAGGAATTCGAGGGTTCCGTCCGGCAACCATCGGACCCGGTCGCCGGTGCGGTACATCCGCGCCCCGCCGGGGTGCGCGACGAACCGTTCCGCGGACAGATCCGGTCGGCCGTGGTAGCCACGGGCAAGTTGCACCCCACCGAGATACAGCTCCCCCGGCACCCCGATCGGCACCGGGTTCAGCCGCCCGTCGAGAACGTAGGCGGTGGTGTTGCGGATCGGGTGGCCGATCGGAACGGTGCCGGCATCGCCGCGACGTCCGTCGCACCGCAGCACGGTCGCGGTGACGGTCGCCTCGGTCGGACCGTACGTGTTGTCCAGCAGCGCATCCGAGCGTTCCGCGAATCGTGCCGCGAGCTCGGCGGGCAGCGCCTCGCCACCGACGGACAGATACCTGAGCGTCGCCGGAAGTTCGAGGTCGGGATCCGCGAGGAACAGGGCGAGCATCGTCGGGACGAACTCGAGGATGCCGACGGCCCACTGCCGCGAGAGACGGGCCAGGTAGTCCGGGTCGCGATGGCCTCCCGGTGCCGCGATCACGAGGCGTGCACCGACCTGCAACGGGAAGAACAGCTCCCACACCGACGCGTCGAACGTGACAGGGGTCTTCTGCAGAGCCGTGTCCCCGACGCCGAAGTCGTAGCGTTCGCGCATCCAGGTCATCTGGTTGACGACGGCGCCGTGGGTGACGGCTACCCCCTTGGGCCGGCCCGTCGACCCGGAGGTGTAGAGCACGTAGGCGATGTGCGCCTCGTGCGGCGGCGCCAGCCGCTCGTGGTCGGCGAACTCGGTGACCGGCGTCGGTGCGACGTCCGATTCGTCGACCACGAGCACCGGGGCGGATCCGGGGAGCGTGCCCCGGTCGTGCGTCGTGGTCAGTACCAGCACCGGCTCGGCGGTGTCGAGGACGTACGCCGTTCGCTCGGCGGGATGCTCCGGGTCGAGCGGCACGTACCCGCCACCGGCCCGGAGCACCGCATAGATGCCGACCATCATCTCGACCGATCGGCTCATGTGGACACCGACCAGGCGCTCGGGACCGACGCCGCACGCGACGAGACGCCGTGCGAGCCGGTCCACCCGGGAGGCGAACTGCGCGTAGGTCAGCGCGGTGTCCTCGAAGACGACTGCCGTCGCGTCCGGGGTGCGCCGCGCCTGCCGGGTGAACGCGTCCAGGACCGACCGGTCGCCGAGCGGCGCAGCCGTCCGGTTCAGCTCGTCGAGCCGGGCGCGTTCCTCCGCCGTGCACAGGTCGATGCCGCCGACCGCAACGCCCGGATCGGCCGCCGCCACCTCCAGGATCGACACGAGCCTCGCAGCGAACGTCCGCACGGTGCCCTCGTCGAACAGGTCACAGGCGTAGACGACGGACCCGGCTATCCCCTCGCGGCGACCCTGCTCGTCGCGCATCTCGGTCAGGTGGAGCTCGAGGTCGAGTTTGGCGCCGCCCGGGGGCGTTCCGACCGGCGCGATCTGCAGGTCCGGCAGTGCGATCTCGGAGCGGGCGAAGTTGTGCACCACGAGCAGCACCTGGAACAGCGCCGAATGCGCGGTGGACCGGACGGGATCGAGGACCTCCACGAGACGTTCGAGCGGAACGTCGGGGTTGCCGAACGCGGCGAGGTCGACCTCTCGCACGGCGGCGAGGATCTCGGCGAAGGTGGCGTCCGGGTCGATCCGGGTACGCAGCACGAGGGTGTTGCCGAACATCCCCACGAGATCGTCCAGTGCCTCCTCGCCGCGGCCGGCGACCTGTGCCCCGACGGGGATGTCGTCGGTACCGGACAGGCGGGCCAGCAGGACCGCGAGCGCGGCGTGCACGAGCATGAAGAACGTCACCCCGTGGTCCCGCGAGAGCCGATCGAGCCGGGCGGCCGACGACTCGTCCAGTGTGAAGTCGACGCTCGCGCCGCGTCCGGTCTGCACGGCGGGCCGCGGGCGGTCGGTCGGCAGCTCCAGCAGGTCCGGCAGGCCCGCCAGCGCCGTGGTCCAGTAGTGCATCTGACGCGAGAGCAGCGAGTCGGGGTCGTCCTCGGATCCCAGCACATCCTGTTGCCACAGTGCGTAGTCGGCGTACTGGACGGGCAGGGGTTCCCACGCCGGCTCGTCGCCCGCTCTCCGGGCCAGGTACGCGGTGGCCAGGTCCCGGGCCATCGGGGCCCGGGATCCGCCGTCGCCGGCGATGTGGTGGACGACGACGACCAGCACGTGGTCCCGGTCGGTGAGGCGCAGCAGGGCCGCCCGGACGGGTACCGCGGCGGTGACGTCGAAGCCGCGGGAGACGAGTGCGGCGATCCGCGAGGGCAGCTCGTCCTCGGTCACGTCCTGCGGCGCCGGATCGACCGGTACGTCCTCGACCGGCACGATCACCTGGAACGGTCCGGCATCGGAGTCGGGGAAGACGGTGCGCAGCGCCTCGTGCCGGGCGAGCAGGTCGCGCAGTGCCGCCTGCAGGGCGGGCACGTCCAGCTCGCCGGTCAGTCGCAGCACGAGCGGGATGTTGAAGGCGGCGGAGTCCGGGTCGAACCGGTTGAAGAACCACATCCGCCGCTGCGCGAGCGACAGCGGAATCCGCTCGGGGCGCTGCCGGCGCCGCAGGGGCGTCCGGGACGGGACGGCGATGGGGTCCCCCATCCGCGCCGCCAGGGCCGACACCGTGGGCGCCTCGAACAACGTCCGCACCGGCACCCGGACGCCGAGGGCGGCATCGAGCCGCGCGACGACCTGCATCGCGAGCAGCGAGTTGCCGCCGAGCGCGAAGAAGTCGTCGGCGCGGCCGACCCGCTCGAGCCCGAGCACGGCGCCGTACACGTCTGCGACCGCCTGCTCGTCGTCCGTCGCCGGGGCGCAGTACTCGGTCGACTCGGGCTGCGGCACCGGCAGTGCCCGCTTGTCCAGCTTGCCTCCGCCGGTGAGGGGCAGGGCGTCGAGCACGACGACACGGCCGGGCACCATGTGGTGCGGCAGCTTCCCGGCGAGGAACTCGCGCAGGTGTGCAGGGTCGGGCACGGCGCCGGCGGCGCCGACGACGTAACCGACCAGCCTGTCCCCGCCGTGCGGATCGGGGTGCAGCACCGTCGCCGCCTGCGCGACCGACGGATGCCGCTCGAGCGCGGCGTCGATCTCGCCGAGTTCGACCCGGAATCCACGCAGCTTGACCTGGGAGTCGCCGCGCCCGAGGTATTCCAGCTCGGCGACCGCACCGGTGCCGCGCCATCGCACCAGGTCACCGGTTCGGTACATCCGGGTGCCCGGCGTCCCGAACGGATTCGCCACGAACCGCGCGGCCGACAGGCCGCTGCGCCGGTGGTATCCCCGAGCGAGAGCAGTCCCGGCCAGGTACAGCTCGCCCACGACGCCGGTCGGCACCGGCCGCAGCCGGGAGTCGAGCACCAGTGCGGACACTCCCGGGACGGGCCGGCCGACTGTCACCGGACGCCCGGGCTGCAGCCGCGCGAACGAGGAGATGATCGTCGTCTCGGTCGGCCCGTAGCCGTTGAAGTACTTCCGCCCCGGCGCCCACCGTGCCAGCAGGTGCGGCGAGGTCACGTCCCCGCCGACCGATACGGCCTCGAGGCTCTCGAGGCCCGACGGATCGACCGTCCCGAGGACGGCCGGGGTGATGATGGTGTGGCTGACCCGTTCGGCCCGGATCAGTTCCGCCAGTTCCGGCCCGCCGACGATCGTGGACGGCACCACGACCAGCGTCGCACCCTGGGAGAACGCGACCATCCATTCGAGCACCGACGGGTCGAAACTCGGCGAGCACACGTGCAGGAAGCGCGCCCGCGACGTCACGCCGTACAGGGTCACGGCGGTCTCGAGGAGCGGGTCGAGGCCGGCGTGGGTGACCACCACTCCCTTGGGCTGCCCGGTCGACCCCGACGTGTAGATGACGTATGCCGCGTGCTGCGCCGACAGCGGCCGTACGCGCTCGGGCACCCCGGCGGCGGATCGTGCCGCGACGGCCCGCGCGAACTCGGGATCGTCCAGTTCCAGCCGGACCGCGGATCCGGGCAGCGCGGAGGCGTATTCGGTGGAGGTGAGGCACACCGCCGCACCGGAATCGGCGAGCATGTACCGGACCCGGTCCACCGGATAGGACGGGTCCACCGGAAGGTGCGCGGCGCCGGCCTTCGCGACCGCCCACACCCCGAGCACCATCTCGTACGAACGCGGGAACGCCAGGGCCACGACGTCGTCGGGGCCGATGCCGCGTGCGGCCAGCTCCCGCGCGAGCCGCGACGACGACTCGTCGAGTTCGCGGTAGGTGATCGTCCGGTCCCGGTACCGGACGGCCGGCGCCTCGGGGTTGCGAGAGACCGCCGCCGTCAGGATCTCGGCAAGCGTGCGGGCACCGCCCGGCGCGGCGTCCGGGACCCGCGTGAGCCGGGCGGCCTCGTCGCCGGTGAGGAGCGCGAGGTCGCCGACCGGCACGGCCGGCTCCGCCACGGCGCCGGCCAGCAACCGCACGAACCGTCGCGCGAATCCGGCCACCGTCTCGTCGTCGAACAGATCCCGGGCGAAGACGAGCTCCGCCGACATTCCCGCCGGTTCCCCGTCGAGGTCCGTGTGCTCGCGCAGGGTCAGCGACAGGTCGAACTTCGCGGTGGTCACCTCGAACGGCACCGCCGCCAGGCTCAGGCCCGGCAGCTCGAGCCCCGCCGGGGGCAGGTTCTCGAGTGCGAGGGCCACCTGGAACAGCGGGTGCCGCGCGGTCGAACGCTCCGGCGCGAGCAGTTCCACCACCCGCTCGAAGGGGATCTCCGCGTGGGCGAACGCCTCGAGGTCGCTGTCGCGGACTCGTGCGAGGTGGTCCGCGAACCCGGAACCGGGATCGATCCGGGTCCGCAACACCAGGGTGTTGACGAACATGCCGACCATCTCGTCCAGCGCGGCGTCACCGCGGCCGGCGACCGCGGTACCCACGGCGATGTCGTGCGACGACGACATCCGGGCGAGGAACACCGCGAGTGCGGTGTGCAGGACCATGAACAGGGTCGACCCGTTCTGCCGCGCCAGTTCCGCGGCCCGCCGATGCGTCGGAGCATCGATGGCGAAGGCGATCCGGCCGCCGGCGAAGGACTGCACCGGGGGGCGGGCGCGGTCGGTCGGCAGGTGCAACTCCTCGGGCAGATCCGCGAGGACCCGCTGCCAGTACCGCGCCTGCGCCGCGAGTGGACTGCCGGCGTCCCCCTCCGATCCGAGCGCCTCGCGCTGCCACAGCGCGAAGTCCGCGTACTGCAGCGGCAGCGGCTCCCATCCGGGTTCCCCGCCGGCGGCACGCGCGGCATACGCGGTCATCAGATCTCGGGTCAGCGGCGCCATCGACCAACCGTCGGCGCTGATGTGGTGTGCCACGAACACGAGCACGTGCTCGTCGTCCGCGACGCGGAACAGCCGCACCCGGAACGGCACTTCGGCGGTCACGTCGAAACCGGTGGCCACCGCGTCGGCGATCCGGTCCGCCAGATCCGTCGGCCGCACCGACTCCGACACCCAGTCGGGCGTGTACCCGGCGACGGGAACGATCGCCTGGTACGGCAGCCCGTCCCGCTCCGGATACCGGGTCCGCAGGACCTCGTGCCGGGTTGCGATGTCGTACACGGACTCTCGCAGGGCACCGACGTCGAGTCGGCCCGTCAGCCGGATCGCCACCGGGATGTTGTCGGCCGCGGAGGTCGGATCGAACCGATTGAGGAACCACATCCGCTGCTGCGCGAACGACAGCGGCACGTGGTCCGGACGCTCCCGCGGCGTCAACGGAACCGACTGGGCCGCAAGGCTACCCGACTCCAGGTGCGCCGCCAACGCGGCCACGGTCGGCGCCGCGAACACCACCGGCACCGGCACCCGGGTCTCCAGGGCGGCGCCCAGGCGCGCCACCAACCGGGTCGCCAGCAGGGAATTCCCACCCAGCTCGAGGAAGGAATCGTCCAGTCCGACGCGCTCGCGGCCGAGCACCTCGGCGAACACCGACGCGACGGTCTCCTCGACCGGGGTGCGCGGCGCCCGGTATTCCCGTTGGGCGAACACCGGTTCGGGCAGCGCCGCCCGATCGAGCTTGCCCACCGGCGTGAGCGGCACCGCGTCGAGCACCGTCACCAGGGCAGGCACCATGTGGGCGGGCAACGTCTCGGCCAGCCCGGCGAGCACCGCCGGCACCTCCAGCCGGGTTCCGGCCGCCGGCAGCACGTACGAGACCAGTGCCGCCTCCCCGGACGGCAGCACCTTCCCGAGGGTCGCCGCGAACTCGATGTCGGGCCGCGCCGTCAGCGCGGCGTCGATCTCTCCCAGTTCCACCCGGAACCCGCGGATCTTGACCTGGAAATCGCTGCGCCCGAGGTACTCGATCGGACCGTCGGCCGCGCGGCGGACCAGGTCCCCCGTCCGGTACATCCGGGTTCCCGGATCCGACCCGAACGGATCGGCCACGAACCGCTCCGCCGTCAGCCCCGGTCGACGGTGGTAGCCGCGCGCGACCTGAGCGCCGGCCAGATACAGCTCACCGACCACCCCCGGCGGCACCGGCCGCAACCGGCCGTCGAGGACGTACGCTCCCACACCCGGGATCGGGGTGCCGATCGTGATCGGCTCGCCGGTCACCAGCGGCGCGCTGCTGGTGGCCAGGATCGTCGCCTCCGTAGGCCCGTACGCGTTGAAGAACCGCCGGCCGGGAGCCGACCAGCGGTTCACCAGTTCCGGTCCGAACGCCTCCCCGGCTGCCACCACGACCCGCAGGTCCGTCAGCCCCGCGGGATCCACCGAGCTCAGCGCCGCCGGGGTGATGAACACGTGCGTCACCGCAGCGGCAGCCAGGACGTCGGCCAGGTCGGCGCCGCCGCCCACCGATGCTGGCGCCACCACGACCGTCGCACCCGCGGAGAATCCGGTCAGCAACTCGAGCAGGGAGACGTCGAAGCTCGGCGAGCACACGTGCAGCACCCGCGCGTCCGCATCGACCTCGTAGTGCCCGCGCTCGGCGGAGATCACGCCGGCGATGCCGGCGTGCGTGACCGCCACGCCCTTGGGGCGGCCCGTGGAGCCGGACGTGTAGATCATCCACGCGATGTCGAGGCCCTCGAGCGCGCGTGTCCGGTCGGCGTACGAGATCGGATGCCCGGGCAACTGTCGGACCTGCCCGGCCGTCGCCGCGTCGTCGAGCCGCACCTGTTCGACCCCGGCGGGCACGGCGGCGGAGAAGTCGTTCACCGTCAGGCACAGGGCCGCGCCGGAGTCGGCCAACATGAACTCCACCCGCTCGAACGGGTAGCGCGGATCGACGGGGACGAACGTCGCCCCCGACTTCGCCACCGCCCACAGCGCGAGCACCGACTCCAGGGAACGAGGTATCGCCACCGCGACCGCATCCCCCGGCCCGACGCCGCGACCGATCAGCCACCGTGCCCACCGCGACGACGTCTCGTCCAGTTCCCGGTACGACAGGGAGCCGCCCCCGGCGGCGCACACCACCGCCGGGTGGTCGCCGCGCTGTTCCACCGCAGACGTCAGCAGAGTCGGCAGCGGTGCCACGCGCGCGGCCCGGCTACGCGAACGGCCTGGTTCCCGGCGCCGCACCCCCGACTCCCGCCTCACGCGCCCGGACCTCGCTCTGCCCGGACCGGGCTCCTGCGTTGCACTACGGAACAGCTCCTTCCACGCGCGGGAAGAGAATGGAGAACTCGTCCCGCCCGCAGGCAATCTACCGGCCGGTATTCAGTTCCGCATACTCCACGGGTCGACGGCGGCCACTGTCGCCCACTCGTCACCCGCTGCGGCGGACCCCGCAGGAACCTCGTCGCGGTCGGTGACGACCACGACCCGAAGGTCCTCGGCCGGCGCGTCGTTCAATGCCTCTACCTGCGACGACGGGACGAACGCGTGGGTCACCCACTCGTCGGCCACCACGGCGGCGAGGTCGGCGTCCGGCTCGGGCACCACCACCACCGCACCGGCGATCCCGGCCGCCAGGATCGCGAAGACGCGCCACTGCTCCGCCGTACCGTCGCACACCAGCAACCGTGACTCGTAGTCCAGCTTCCCCGCCGCCCCTCCGCCGCGGGCGAGGGCGACCAGTTCGCCGTGGTCGACCACACGGCCGGCCACCCACAGCGCGGGGTGCTGCGGCTGCAGGACCCGGACCCGCTCCGAGTAGTCGACCGGACGGGCGGACAGCGCCGCCACGGTGGCCACCGTCGCCGGCTCGTCGAGGTACAGCCAGCGCGCAGCGGCGGAGGGCCGGACGTCCGCCCCGTGCGTCGCCAACCCGAGCCCGGGTGTCTGCGCGGCCGTGGAGCCGGAGACAGCAGGCACGATCGCGGCGCCCGCCTTGGTGATCGCCCAGAGCGCGATGACCAGTTCCGGCCCGGCCGGCGCGGCGACCGCGACACCGTCGCCGGGCCCGACACCCTGGGCGATGAGATACCGGGCCCACTGCGACGACCGGCGCTCGAGCTCGAGATAGGTGACCTCGGCACCGTCCGCGACGAACGCCGGGGCCTCCGGGTCGGACTCCACCGCGACCTGCCACTCCTGCGGCACGGTCCGCTCGACCCGGTCGGGGGCCGCCACCGGCTCGGGCTCGATGTCGGCGGGCGCCGAGCGCTCGGTCTCGGTCCGGATGTCGATGTCTCCGACCACGGCCCGAGGGCTCTCCGCGACGGCGCGCAGGACGGTCAGGAAACGTTCGGCGAAGGTGGCGACGGTGCCGGCGTCGAACAGGTCCACGGCATAGGTGAACCCGACGTGCATGCCGGCGGCCGTCCCGCCCGGGTGCTCGCGCGGATCGACCGTCACCTGCAGGTCGAACTTGGCGGCGAGTTCGCCGCCGTCGAGCGCCTCGACGGTGAGATCCGGCAGTTCGAGCCGCGCTGCCTCGGTGTTCTGGAACGACAGCACCGTCTGGAAGACCGGATGCCGGGCCGGGGAGCGCGCGGCGACCACGTCGTCGACCACCCGCTCGAACGGCACGTCGGCGTGACCGAACGCCTCGAGGTCGACCGCGCGGGCCCGGTCGAGCAACTCGGCGAAGGACGCCGCCGGGTCCACGTCCGTACGCAGCGCAAGGGTGTTGACGAACATCCCGACCAGGTCGTCGAGGCGCCGGTCGCCGCGGCCCGCGACCGGCGTGCCGACGACGATGTCGTGAGTGCCGCTGAGGCGGGCCAGCAGCACCGCGAGGGCCGCGTGGACCACCATGAACAGCGACGCCCGGTGCGCGAGCGCAAGCGCGTCGAGCCGCTGCCGGATCTGCTCGTCGACCTGCACGGCCACCGTGCCGCCGCGCAGCGACGGCTGCGGCGGCCGCGGCCGGTCCGTGGGCAGATCGAGGAGCTCGGGCACGCCCGTCAGGCGGGAACGCCAGTAGGCGAGCTGGGCACCGGCCGGGGACTGCGCGTCGTCGGCGTCGCCGAGGACCCGGCGTTGCCAGAGCGCATAGTCGGCGTACTGCACCTCGAGCGGCGCCCAGGCGGGAGCATCTCCGGACAACCGCGCCGCGTACGCGGTCATCAGGTCCCGCGCCAGCGGCGCCAGCGACGCACCGTCGGCGGAGATGTGGTGGACGACGAGAGCGAGCACGTGGTCGTCGGCGCCGACCGAGACGATCCGGCCGCGCACCGGCACCTGCGACGAGACGTCGAACCCTTCGGCAGCGAGGGCGACGACCTCGGCGAGCGCCTCCTGCTCGGATGCGGCCTCGACCGGCACCACCGCGGGCACGACGGCGTCGGCGTCGAGGATGCGCTGGTAGGGCCCCGTCTCGTCCTGCGGGTACAGGGTGCGCAGCGACTCGTGCCGGTCGATCACGTCGCGCACGGCCGCGGTGAGCGCCGCGGTGTCGAGGCGGCCGCGCAGCCGGATCGCGAGCGGGATGTTGTAGCTCGCGGAGGCGGGGTCGAGCTGGTTGAGCACCCACATGCGCTGCTGGGCGAGGGAGAGCGGCACCCGGTCGGGGCGGGACCCGGCGGTCAGCGCGGGCCGGGCCACCGATTCCGCGTGTGCGTCGGCCCGGGCGGCGAGTTCGGCCACCGTCGGCGCCTCGAACAGCTCACGGATCGCCAGGGCGGTTCCCAGCGACTCGTTGACCCGCGCGATCACCCGCGTCGCGATGAGCGAGTTGCCGCCGAGGTCGAAGAACGAGTCGTCCGCCCCGGCTCCCTCGACGCCGAGCACGTCGGCGAAGACCTGTGCGACGACGTGTTCGGCGTCGGTGACCGGCTCGCGGCGCGTGCCCGCGGTGGTGGTCGCCCGGGGCACCGGCAGGGCGCGCCGGTCGAGCTTGCCGTTGACGGTGAGGGGCAGCTCGTCGAGAACGACCACGACGTCCGGAACCATGTAGCCGGTGAGGAAGGCGCCGAGCTGCTCGCGCACGCGGGCCACGTCGAGGTCCTCCCCGGCGCGGGGCACCACGTATGCGACCAGCCGATCGCCGAGACCGTCGTCGCGGACCACCGCGACCGCCTGGGCCACCCCGTCGGCACGCACCAGCGCCGCCTCGACCTCGCCGAGTTCGATGCGGAATCCCCGCAACTGCACCTGCGCGTCGCTGCGCCCCGCGTACTCGAGCTCACCGTCGGCGTTCCACCGGGCGACGTCGCCGGTGCGGTAGAGCCGGCCCGACCCGAACGGGTCGGCGACGAACCGGGCGGCGGTCAGCCCCGGACGACCGAGGTAGCCGCGCGAGAGCTGATCGCCCGAGACGTACACCTCGCCCGGCACGCCCACCGGGACGGGCTGCAGCAGCCGGTCGAGCACCCGCAGCCGCAGACCCGGCAGCGAGCGGCCGATCCGGCTGGCGGCACCGGCGCGGGCGTCGCCGCGGTCGAGGGCCCGGAACGACACGTGGACCGTGGTCTCGGTGATGCCGTACATGTTGACCAGGGTCGGGGCCACGGGCCGGCGCCCGTACCAGCCCTCGAGCCTGCCGAGGTCGAGGGCCTCGCCGCCGAACACGACGTAGCGCAGGGCGAGCGGACCGGCGTCGGGGCGCTCCACCGACGCCACCCGGTCGGCCTCGTCGAGCTGGAGGAACGCCGAGGGGGTCTGGTTCAGCACGGTGACCCGCTCGGCCCGCAGCAGCTCGAGGAACTGCTCGGGCGAGCGCGACGTGAGGTAGTCGACGACGACGAGCCGGCCGCCGTACAGGAGCGGTCCCCACAGCTCCCACACCGTGAAGTCGAACGCGTAGGAGTGGAACAGCGTCCACACGTCGTCGGAGCCGAACCCGAACAGCGGTTCGGCGTTGGCGAACAGGGTCAGCACGTTGCGGTGGGTGACCGCGACGCCTTTCGGGCGGCCCGTCGAGCCGGAGGTGTAGATGACGTACGCACGGTTGTCCGCGCGCAGCGGCGCGATCCGCTCGGCGTCGGTGACCGGCCCGCTCGGCGCGTGCGGGTCGTCGTCCTCGACGTGCACCCGTGGCAGGCCGAGGTCCGGCAGGACACCGCCTGCGTCGGTGAGGAGGCAGCGCGGCCGGGAGTCCTCGAGCATGTACCGCAGCCGCTCGGCGGGATAGGTGGTGTCGATGGGCAGATACGCGGCACCCGACTTGAGTACCGCCAGCAGTGCCACGATCAGGTCGGCCGACCGGGGCAGCGCGACGGCCACGAGCTCGTCCGGGCCCGCTCCGGCCGCGACGAGCCGCCGGGCCAGGCGGTTGGCCCGCGCGTCGAGCTCGGCGAACGTGAGGGTGCGTCCGGCGAACGTGACGGCCGGGGCGTCGGGGCTGCGGCGGACGACGGACTCGAAGCGGTCGACGAGGGTCGCCTCGGCAGGCACCCGGGCGCCGGGTCCGAGGCTGCTCCACTCGGTGAGGATCCGCTCGGCCTCGGCGTCGCCGAGGAACGGCAGCGTGCCGATCGGGGTGGCGGCGGATGTGGCGACCCCCCGCAGGATCCGGGTGAACCGGTCGGCGAAGGACCTCATCGTGGGAGCGTCGAAAAGATCGGTCGCGTAGGTGAGTTCGACCGTCATCCCGCCCGGCGCGCCGCGGTCCGAGACCTGCTCGGCGACGGTGACCTGAAGGTCGAACTTCGCGATCGCCGTGTCGAATTCGACGCCGGAGATGCGCAGATCCGGCAGCTCGAGAGCGGACTGCGGCAGGTTCTGGAACGTGAGCATCACCTGGAACAGCGGGTGCCGGGCCTGCGAGCGGGGCGGGTCGAGCACCTCGACGAGGCGTTCGAACGGCACGTCTGCGTTCGCGAATGCCTCGAGGTCGGTGCCCCGCACCCGGGCGAGCAGGTCGGCGAACGACTCACCGGGCACGACGGCGGTGCGCAGCACCAGGGTGTTGACGAACATGCCGATCACGTCGTCCAGAGCAGCCTCGCCGCGGCCCGCGACGGGGGTGCCGACGGCGATGTCGTCGGTGCCGGACAGGCGGGCCAGCAGCACGGCCAGCGCGGTGTGCACCACCATGAACACACTCGCGTTGTGGGTGCGGGCCAGCTCGGCGAGCGCGGCGTGCACTTCCTCGTCGATCGGGAAGCGAAGGGCGGCACCGTGATTGGAGGCGGCGGCGGGGCGCGGACGGTCGGCCGGGAGGCCGAGTTCCTCCGGCAGGTCCGCGAGCTGCGCGCGCCAGTAGGCGAGCTGCCGGGACAGCACCGACTCGGGATCGTCCTCGTCGCCGAGCACCTCCCGCTGCCAGAGTGCATAGTCGGCGTACTGAACCGACAACGGCGGCAACGGGTTCGGCTCGTTGCGGGTGCGCGCCCGATAGGAGGCGACGATGTCACGGGTCAGCGGCGTCATGGAGAAGCCGTCGCCGGAGATGTGGTGCACGACGAAGACGAGTACGTGCTCCTCGGCCGAAATCCGCAGCAGGGCGACGCGCCACGGCACGGCGGCGGTGACGTCGAACCCGGTGCCGACCAGTTCGAGGACCCGGGCGGGAACGTCCTCGATCTCGACGTCGACGGGCGTGAGATCCGGGACGGCCTCGGCCGCCGGCAGCACCACCTGGTAGCCGTCGCCGTCGATCTCCGGATACACGGTCCGCAGCGACTCGTGCCGGGCGACGAGGTCGGCGACCGCCCCCTGCAGGGCATCGACGTCGAGGTGTCCCGCGAGCCGGATCGCGACGGGGATGTTGTCGACCGCCGACTCGGGCGCGAAGCGGTTCAGGAACCACATCCGCTGCTGGGCGAGCGACAACGGGACCTGCTCGGGGCGGTCGCGGGCGACGAGCGGCAGGGCCCCGGAACCGGCCTGCGCCTCGAGCCGGTCGGCGAGCGCCTGCACCGTCGGGGCCTCGAACACCAGCGGCACCGGCACCCGGGTGTCGAGGACGGCACCGAGCCGGGCGACGAGCCGGGTGGCGACGAGCGAGTTGCCACCGAGGTCGAGGAAGGAGTCGTCGAGGCCGACGCGCTCGACGCCGAGGACGTCGGCGAAGACGTCGGCGACGGCCTGCTCGGTCGGGGTCTGCGGCGCCCGGTACTCGCGGACCGCGAAGACGGGGTCGGGAAGGGCCGCGCGGTCGAGCTTGCCGACGGGGTTGAGCGGCACCTCGGGGATGGGGACGACTGCCGCCGGCAGCATGTAGTCGGGCAGGAAGCCGGCCGCGAATTCGACGAGCGCACCGGTGTCGAGGTCCGCGGCCGCACCTGCCGGTACGACGTAGGAGACGAGCGCGGTCTCCCCGGACGGCAGCGGGCGGCCCACGGTGGTGGCGAACTCGACGTCCGGGTGCCGGACGAGGACCGCGTCGATCTCGGTGAGTTCGATGCGGTAGCCGCGGATCTTGACCTGGAAGTCGGAGCGGCCGAGGTACTCGATCGCACCGCCCTCGTCGCGGCGCACGAGGTCGCCGGTGCGGTACATGCGCGCCCCGCCGTCGGCGAACGGGTTGGCGACGAACCGGTCGGCGGTCAGACCCGGCCGGGCGTGGTATCCGAGCGCGAGCTGTGCGCCCGCCAGGTACAGCTCGCCGGTGACACCGGCGGGGACCGGCCGCAGGTGGGTGTCGAGCACGTAGGCGCCCACGCCGGGGATCGGGGTGCCGATGCGGATCGGCTCACCCGGGTGCAGGGCGGCGCTGCTGACCGCGAGGATGGTCGCCTCGGTCGGGCCGTAGCCGTTGAAGAAGTCGCGGTGGGGTGCGGCCCACCGTTCGACGAGATCGGGTCCGAAGCTCTCCCCCGCCACCACGACCACGCGCAGGTCGTCGAGTCCCCGAGGGTCCACCGACCCGAGGGCGGCGGGGGTGATGAACGTGTGGGTGACGCGCTCGGCCGCGAGCAGCTCCGAGAGGTCCGCGCCGCCGACGATCGTCGGCGGCGAGACCACGAGGGTCGCGCCCGCGCCGAAGGTGGCCAGCAGCTCGAGCATCGACACGTCGAAGCTGGGCGAGCAGATGTGCAGCACCCGGGCGTCCGCGGTGACCCGGTAGTGCTCACGCTCCGCGGTGATCAGTGAGCCGATGCCGCTGTGCGGGACGGAGACGCCCTTGGGCAGGCCCGTCGACCCGGAGGTGTAGATCATCCACGCCGGATGCAGCTCCGACAGGGGGCGGAGCCGGTCGGCGTACGACACCGGGTGGCTGGGGCGGGACGCGATGTCGGCGGCCACGGCGGGATCGTCGAGCGCGGTCCACTGCGTCGATCCCGGGAGAGCGCCGGCGAAGGCGGCCAGGGTCAGTCCGACGGCCGCACCCGAGTCGGACACCATGTGCTGAACCCGCTCGGCGGGGTACTTCGGATCCACGGGCAGGAAGGTCGCGCCCGACTTGGCGACCGCCCAGACGGACAGGACGGACTCCACCGAGCGCGGCACGGCAACGGCCACCACGTCGCCGGGCCCGATGCCCCGGGCGATCAGCACTCGCGCCAGCTGCGACGACCTCGCGTCCAACTCCCGGTACGTGAGGCCCGTTCCGCCGGGCGTGACGACCGCCGGATGGTCGCCGCGTTCCTCCACGGTCGACGCCAGCAGCTGGGGCAGCAGTGCCACCTGGGTGCGGGCACGCGCGCCGCGCTGGGGGCGGGCCGGCGCCGGCCGGCGGCTGCGGGCAGGGCGTTCGCGATGCCTCCCGGCGGACGGCTCCGGAGCGATCGCCGGATCGCTCTCGCCCGGACTGCCGTCGTGTCGAGAAGACCGCATGTAGGTGCCCACATCCTTCGCTTCGATTCCGTTGCCAGCACGCGCGAACGATCAAGCATAGTCACTGCGCCCGGCGTCCTCGGCGGGACCGTACCGGCCGGTAGCCGCCACCCGTTCATCCACCGAGACGCCCGCGACGTTACCTTTACGGGCCCCACCTGCCCGAACGTGGTGGGGCTCCCCTCGACCGAAGGGAGCCCCACCACGCCGGCACGGCGTCAGACGACGACGACCCGATGTGCCGCGCGCCACCGCTCGAGCAACTCGTCCGGTGCGCGGTCGACGACGACCACCACCGCCAGATCCTCGAGTCCCCCGGGTTCGAGGGTGTCGAGCGCGTCGGCGGTCAGGTGGGCGTGGGTGACCCACTCGTCGTACAGGGCCGCGTCGAGGGCCTCCCCCGAGTCGGCGCCCTCCGGCACCACGACGACGGTCGCGCCGGTCGCCGTGACCAGCAGCGGCTCGAGGACCCCGCCCTCCGCCGCCGGCGAGCCGACCGCGGCGCTGCGCGACTCGTACGTCAGGCCGTACCGCTCGCGCAGCTCACCGATCCGGTCGATCACCTCCGCCTGGGTGAGCGTGCGCGTCGCGGTCACCAGGGCCGGGCTCTCGGGCTCGACCGGGCGCAGCCGGTCGGCGTAGGAGACCGGGTGCGCGGCCTGCGCCGCCTGCTCGGCACGCAGCTCCTCGTCGTCGAGCTGCAGCCACGGGACGGCGGGCAGGCCGGTGACGCCCGTCACCGTCAGACCCAGCGTCACCCGGGCCGGGTCCGGCATCGTGGCTGCCGGGTCGGCGGGATCGACCATCAGCAGGGCCGCCCCGGTCTTGGCGACCGCCCACTGCGCCACCACGGACCGGACCGACCGAGGGACGGCGACGGCGACCACGTCGCCGGCACCGACACCCCGCGCGACGAGCACCCGCGCCAGCCGCGAGGACCGCGCGTCCAGTTCGCGGTACGGCACCTCGGTGCCGTCGACGGCGACGGCCGGGGCCTCCGGATCCTCCTCGACCACGTTCGCCAGCACCGCGGCGAGCGTGCGGCCGGTGCTCGTGACCGGAGCCGCCGCGGGCTCGGCCTCGGCGACGAGGTGCGCCCGCTCCGCCGCGTCCATGAGGTCGATGTCTCCCACCACGGCCTGCGGATCGGCCACGAATGCCTCGAGGACCCGCACGAACCGCTGCGAGAGCACGTTCACCTCGGACTCGTCGAAGTACCGCTCGAGGTACTTGAAGGTGAACACGATCTCCGACTGCGCGAGGGTGAGCAGGGTCAGCGGGTAGTGCGTCGCGTCGTCGAGCCGGACGTCCCTGACGGTCATCCCGTCGAGGTCCGTCGCGGCCGCCGACAGGGCAGCCCGGTCGATCGGGTACGACTCGAACACGAGCAGGGTGTCGAAGCCGATCCGGCCGCCGGCCCGCTGCTGGATCTCGGTGAGACCCAGGTAGTGGTGGCCGAGCAGGTCCGCCTGCTGTGCCTGCACGCGACGCAGCAGCTGCGCGATCGTCTCGTCGTCGTCCGTGTCCACCCGCACCGGCAGGGTGTTGATGAACAGACCGACCATCGACTCGACGCCGGGCAGCTCGGCCGGGCGGCCGGAGACGGTGGCACCGAAGGTCACATCGGAACGACCCACGATCCGGCCGAGGAGCACCGCCCAGGCCGCCTGCACCAGGGTGTTCACGGTGATGCCGAGGCTCGAGGCCAGGGCCGACACCGCCGCGGCACGTTCCTCGTCGAACACCACGTGCACCGAGGAGATGGCGTCCGCGTCCGGTCGGCGCACCGACGGGGCGAGGACCGTCGGTTCCTCGACACCGGCGAGTGCCTTCGCCCACACCTCGAGCGACGCCTCCCGGTCCTGTTCGGTGAGCCACTCGAGGAACTCCCGGTAGGAGTGGGCGGCGGGAAGCGCGGTGACATCCCCGCGTGTGACGTACAGCGCCATGAGGTCCTGCATGAGGACCGGCATGGACCAGCCGTCGAGCAGGATGTGATGGACCGTCACCGCGAGCAGCGAACGCCCCTCGGCCACGTCGACGAACAGGAACCGGATCAGCGGAGCCTGGCCGAGGTCGAAGCGCCGGACCTGCTCGTCGCGCAGGACGCGGGCCAGCTCGGCGTCGCGGGCGTCCTCGGCGAGGTCGCCGAGGTGCTCGTGCCGCCACTGCACCTCGACGTCGCCCAGCACCAGCTGCACCGGGTCGCCGCTGTCGGTGACGAACACCGTCCGCAGGTTCGGGTACCGGTCCAGCAGTGCCTGCGCCGCGGCGCGCAGCCGCTGCGGATCCACCGCCCCACCGAGCTCGAGCACCGCCTGCATCGTGTAGACGTCCACGCTCGCCTCGGTCATGAGCGCGTGGAAGTGCAGTCCCGCCTGCAACGGCGACAGCGGCCACACGTCGGTCACCGAGGGGTACCGCGACTGCCACACGTCGAGGTCGTGCTGGGCGACCGGGACGAGCGGCACGTCCGACGGGGTCAGGCCGCCGGCGCCCGGCCCGCGGACGTGGCAGGCCAGCGCCGAGAGCGCCTCGTGCCAGTGCTGGGCCAGCTCCTCGATCTCCGAGCGCTCGACCACCCCGGCGGGGAAGCCGAAGTGCGCCTCGAGCCGCCTGCCGTCCGGTCCGTACGAGACGGTCGCGGTGACGTCGACGGTCGTGGTGACCGGCGTCCCGGCGGGACGGACGGTCCGGTCGCCGGGTGCCGCCGTCAGGGACCACGCGCCGCCCTCGACGGACGCGACCGGCTCGCCGAAGTGGAGGGCGACCTGCGGCCGCGGAGCGCTCAGATCCCCGGCGGAGTCGGGGTCGAGGTACCGCAGCAGACCGAAGCCGGCACCGTCGTCGGGCAGGGCCCGCAGCTGTTCCTTGACCGCCTTGACGGCGGCGCCCATCGCCGGTCCCCCGGAGAACGCGTCGTCGACGTCGATCCCTCCGAATCCCGCACGGAACGGGAAGGAGATGGTGAGGCATCCGACGGTCCGAGACAGGTCGGCTCCGGGGACCACCGTGGAGTCGCGTCCGTCCCCGTCCAGCTCGAGCAGCGTGGCCGTCTCGTCGATGCCCCGGTCCCGGCGCCACCGCACCAGGGCCAGACCCAGCGCGGTGACCAGACCGTCGCGGACGGTGCCGTGGAACCGCTCGGGCACCGCGACGAGCAGTGCCTCCGCGTCCGCAGCCGGCACCGTGGTGTGCACGTGCTCGACCGTGGCGCCGACATCGACGGCGGGATCGAGCGGACGGTCCCCGATCGGGAAGTCCGGCGTGTCCAGGATCGACCGCCACCGGTCGAGTTCCGTTCGGCGCTCGGTGCGGCCGGCCGCCTCGACCAGCCCGTGCGCCCAGCGGCGCAGGGAGGTCCCGACCGGCGGCAGCACCACGGGCTGCCCGGCCGCGAGAGCGTCGTACGCGGCGGCCAGATCGGCGATCAGGATGCGCCGGGACGTGTCGTCGGCAACGAAACGGTGGGCGACGACCAGCAACGTCTCGCCGCGCCCGTCGTCGATGCGGACGAACTGCACCATCCGGCCCGCGGCGGGGTCGAGTCGCTCGACCGCCGCCGCGAGGGCCCGCTCGGCGCGGGTCTGCAGGTCGTCGGGCACGCCGGGCGCCGGTTCCCCCTGTGCCAGCAGGGTTTCCGGGTCGACGGTGCCGGTGGCCCGCACCCGCAGGGTGACGGCACCGTCGGCGTCACGTTCGACGATCGCGCGTAGCGCGTCGTGGTGATCGACGACCGCGCCGACCGCACCGGCCAGCGCGTCGGCGTCGACGCCGGCGGGCAGGGTCACCGCCGTCGACACGGCGAGCCGATCGACGTCGCCGGAAGCCTCGAGGGCTGCACGCATCACCGGAGTCAACGGGACGTCCCCGATGCCGCCGCCGGGCAGTTCGGTCAGTGTGCGCTCGGCACCGCCGGTGAGGGTGGCGATCTCCGCCAGCCCCGCGACGGTCTTGCGTTCGAACACGTCCCGCGGGGTGAACACCACGCCGCGGGCCTTCGCGCGCGAGACCAACTGGATCGAGACGATGCTGTCGCCGCCGAGGGCGAAGAAGTCGTCGTCGAGACCGACCTGCTCGAGACCGAGGACCTCGGCGAACACCCGCGCCACGGCCTCCTCCGTGACGGTGGTCGGGGCCCGGAACTCCCGCGCCTCGAACACCGGCGCGGGCAACGCCTTGCGGTCGAGCTTGCCGTTGACGTTCAGCGGCAGCGCCTCGAGCACCACGAACGCCGCCGGCACCATGTACGACGGCAGGTCCCGTCCGAGGCGGGTGCTCACGTCGGCGACGTCGAGCACGACGCCGGGCTGCGGCACGACATAGGCGATCACCTGGGGTCCGACCCGGTCGTCGTCGCGGACGACGACGGCCACGTCCCGCACGTCGTCGAGTCCGCGCAGCGCGGCCTCGATCTCGCCGAGCTCGATCCGGAAACCACGCACCTTGACCTGGAAATCCGTGCGGCCCACGTACTCGAGCCGGCCCGCCGCATCCCACCGCACCAGGTCACCGGTGCGGTAGAGCCGCTCACCGGCACCAAACGGGGACGCGACGAACCGCTCCGCCGTCAGATCCGCCCGCCCGTGATAACCGCGGGCCAGCTGCGCACCCGCCAGATACAACTCGCCGGACACCCCGACCGGCACCGGCCGCAGCCGCCCGTCGAGCACGAACACCCGCGAGTTCCATTCCGGCACACCGATCGGCACCGACACACCCGCGGCGTCGTCGACCTCGTGGAAGGTCACCGAC